>SAMEA3387468__coassemble_2264_pt1 | contig 20985 bp, 18 predicted proteins | sample SAMEA3387468__metabat2_low_PE_040 | metagenome-assembled genome bin SAMEA3387468 (sample SAMEA3387468) | Felis catus | biome: Faeces | place: United Kingdom | collected 2012 | reverse complement strand
GATAAACGCTTCCTTGACGCTGCAGCGTCCCATACGCAGCGACTTAACCTCCGTGCCTGCAAGGGCAATACCTGCCTCATACGTGTCTTCTATAAAATAATCATGATAAGCTTTTTTGTTGTTTACAATTAATTTAATGCTCTCCTTCGACATATTCGTCCCCCTCTGCAAGTTCAAAATCTATTGTCCGCGTCAGCTTGTCCGCGCCGGCAACAATGACGCGCACCTTATCGCCGAGACCGAATTTTCTGCCTGTCATCTCGCCTACAAGGACAAAATTTGCCTCGTCATAAAAATAATAGTCATCTTCCATCGACTGAAGCCTTACCATACCCTCACACGTATTTTCAAGTTCCACATACATGCCGTAACCTGTCAGCCCCGACACAATACCGTCAAACACCTCGCCGATATGATGAGACATATATTCTGTCTTTTTAAGCTTCAGCACTTCTCTTTCAGCCTCATCCGCACGACGCTCTGTCATACTTGAAGATACGGCAATCTCAGGAAGCAGCTTATGATAGTGGGCAATACGGCGGTCATTTAGGCGGCCGCTTATATTTTCTTTAATAATGCGATGAATCTGTAAATCCGGATACCGGCGGATCGGCGATGTAAAATGGCAGTAATACTTGACTGCCAGCCCGAAGTGTCCTGTATTTTCTGTCGTATACTTGGCCTGTTTCATTGAGCGCAGCACAAGTCTTGATATCATTGCCTCCTCCGGCGTATCTGAAATCTTTCCGAGAAGCTTCTGAACCTCTTTCGGATGAACAGCCTCTTTGTTGACTTTTATATAATACCCAAATTTGCTTATAAGCATCATCAGCTTCTGAATACGCTCGGAATCCGGCGTTTCATGTGTTCTGTAAAGAAACGGAAGCTCCTGCCAGAAAAAATCCTCGGCAATTGTTTCGTTGGCTGCAAGCATAAAGTCTTCGATAAGCTTTGTCGCCGAGTTGCGCTCATAAGGCCGTATATCCACAGGGCGTCCTTTATCATCAACAATGACCTTTGTTTCAGGAAAATCAAAATCAATACCGCCCCTTTTATGGCGCTTTGCCCTTAAAATACCCGAAAGTTCATACATCAATTCAAACATCGGCACGAAATCCCTGTATTTTTCACAAGCACTCTCATCTTTATCCTCGATCATCTGCTTCACCGCCGTGTAGCTCATACGCCTGTCAACACATATGACAGACTCGCATATTTCATGACCGATCACCGTACCGTCCGCATCAATTTCCATCATGCAGCTTAAGGCAAGCCTGTCCACACCTTCATTTAAGGAGCATATACCGTTAGAAAGCGCATGCGGAAGCATCGGAATCACTCTGTCTGTCAGATAGACACTTGTTCCCCGCCTTACAGCCTCCTTGTCAAGCGGACTGCCCTCTTTCACATAATGACTGACATCAGCAATATGAACACCTAAAAGATACTTATCGCCGTTTTTTTCAATCGTCACAGCATCATCCAAGTCTTTGGCATCCTCACCGTCAATCGTCACGGTCCGAAGATGGCGCAAATCCTTCCGGTCTTTTTTCTCCGTTTCAGAAACTTCTGACGGTATCGCAAACAGCTGTTCTTTTACATCATCAGGAAATTCCTCCGGCAAATTAAAGGCTCTCACAATGGATATAACATCTGTCCCCGGATCGTTGACATGTCCGAGTATTTCTACAATTCTGCCCTCAGGATTTTTATATCTGCTGCCGTAATCCGTAATCTGCACAACAACCTTATGGCCACTGACTGCATGCATGTCTCTTTCTTTCTGAACAAAAATATCCCTCGTAAACTTTTGATTATCCGGAACGACAAAACCATAGTTTTTACTTTTCTGATATGTGCCGACGATTCTTGTATGTGCCCGCGAAACCACGGCCGTCACAATACCTTCGGCTCTCCGGCCGCCACCGGCCTCACTTGTCAGGCGGACAGTCACGGTGTCTTCATGAAAGGCATTTTTCGTATATTCTTCCGGAATAAAGATATCATCAGGCCTGCCCTCAATACGGACAAAGCCAAAACCTCTCTGAGTCGCAAGAAAAACACCCGAAAACTCGTCCGGCGACGGCTTTTCATAACAGCCCCGGCTGCCGACAGTTATCGTTCCTTCTGAAATCATACGATCCAAAATAAGCTTTAAATCCGTCCGTTCATCTTTTGGTACATTGAGCATCGCACACAATTCTTTCAGCTTCATTGGCCGGTAATTTTCATCATTAAATAAATTTGTGAGCATTTCTTTTCTTATGTTATATAAAATTTCATCCATATGCGTCACCTCCTATTTTCTATGTCATACCTATTTCCTATGTCATAAAAAATAACACCCTTATCTCTAAGAGTGTTATCTGTCCCAAAATCAGCGTCCCCAGCTTAAGTTTAAAACTAAGGCCAGTACGAAAAATAATACTGCTAAAATTTTTGTCGCTTTTTCAAGTTTGCCTTCCATAGAACGACCTTTATTCTTGCCCCAGTAGGTATCTGCCATACCGCTGATCGCACCTGATAAACCGGCTGCCTTGCCCTCCTGCATCATTACAATAATTGCGAGCACAAGCGCATCCAGCGCAAATAACACTGTCACTACAATTCTTAAAATTTCCACGGGTCCACACCTCCTAAAATCAACACTGTCTAGTGTACCATACCGGCGCAATTTACGCAAGCAATTCTTGAATGTTATCACAAATTTTTTTGTTAAAACTTGTCGAATTACTCTTTACGTTTGATTTTGGGTATGATAAACTTATAACTTATATTGAACAAATCTAAGAAAGTGGTGTATGTTATGAAAATCGGCTTTGATCACGAGAAATATATTACTGAACAATCTCAGTATATTCTCGAACGTGTCAACAATTACGATAAGTTATATCTCGAATTTGGCGGAAAGTTAATTTCTGACCTTCACGCCAAGCGTGTCCTTCCCGGCTTTGATGAAAACGCAAAAATTAAGCTCTTACAGACATTAAAAGATAAAGCTGAAATTATTATCTGCGTTTATGCCGGTGATATCGAGCGCAACAAAATCCGCGGTGACTTCGGTATTACATATGATATGGACGTTTTACGGCTCATCGACGATTTAAAAGGCTACGGACTGGAAGTCAACAGCGTCGTCATTACACGCTATGACCATCAGCCGGCAACAACTGTATTTATTAAGAAACTGGAACGTCAGAACATTAAAGTATATACGCACAAGGCAATCAAAGGCTATCCGACAGATGTCGATACAATCGTCAGCGATGAAGGCTACGGTATCAATCCATATATTGAAACAACGAAGCCGATTGTTGTTGTCACCGCACCCGGACCGGGAAGCGGAAAGCTTGCCACATGCTTAAACCAGCTCTATCATGAACACCGTCTCGGAAAATCCGCAGGCTATTCAAAGTTTGAGACATTTCCTGTATGGAATCTTCCGCTGAAGCACCCTGTCAATATTGCTTATGAAGCTGCCACAGTGGACTTAAAAGACTCGAACATGATGGATTACTTCCATTTTGACGCTTATAATGTACCAGCTGTCAACTACAACCGTGACCTTGAGATGTTCCCTGTCATCCGACGCATTATTGAGCGTATTACAGGGACAGAATCCGTTTATAAATCCCCGACAGATATGGGCGTCAACCGCATCGGTTTTGGCATCGTTGATGATGAAGTTGTCCGCGAAGCAGCCCTTCAGGAAATTATCCGCCGCTCCTTTAAGACCGAGTGTGAGTTTAAAAAAGGACAGGTTGATTTTGACGCTGTGCAGCGCATGAAGCTTATCATGGAAGAAGTCGGACTTCACCAGGAGGACAGAATCCCTGTTGTTCCTGCCCGCGAATTTGCCGCAGCCAAAACAGCTTCAAATCCGGACAACACAAAAGAAGTTTATGCCGCAACTGCCCTCGCATTAAACGACGGCACAATTATTACAGGAAGAAGTTCCAAAATCATGGTTTCCGGTGCTGCCGCCCTGCTGAATGCTATCAAACACCTTGCAGGCATTGCCGACGAGATCCCTCTGATTTCTCCGAATGTTTTAAATACAATCTTCCACTTAAAATCAAACAACCTTCACAGCAAGTATTGTGTCTTAAGTATGGAAGAAGTTTTAATCGCCTTAAGTATCAGTGCTGTCACAAATCCGATGGCACAATATGCCCTTGAAAAGCTCCAGGAATTAAACGGCGTTCAGGGACATTCGACTGTGATGCTGCCTCACGGCGACGAACAGACATTCAGAAAGCTCGGCATCGATATGACATGCGATCCCGAATATCCATCAGAAAACTTATCCTACACATGATATACACCTAATATACAGCAGCCGGAAGTTTCAAAAGACTCCGGCTGTTTTTGTATATTTTTTTAATTTCAGGACACACTACAAATTGAAATTCAGTAATATTTTTTAAGGAGGTTTTTCCAATGAAAAACATTCAGAAAGCACGAATTTTTCTTGTATGTGCCATTTTCGCACTCACAGCTGTCCTTTACGGCTGCTCCAACAAAGAAATGTCCGCGCAGACACGAAGCGACTTGACTTCCGAACATATCCGCGGACTTTACGCCGATATGAAGCGCAGTGATGTTGAAGACTTACTCGGCAAAAGCGACAGCGCCTTAGCCGAAAAAGAAAGCTTTGAAATGTACAGCCTTGCTGACGGCACCGTTGCTGTTTTGCGCTATGCCGGAGACAAGCTCCAGTCCGCCTTTATCCGCGGCAAGGACAATGTCGAGGAGGCGCTCTTTAATAATTATGGCAGCCACTCCAACCAGATCAATGACGGCACAACAAATTCAGACGGCAAAGAAATCGGTGAAACAAACAATCCAGCAAACAATCATGAGACAAACGACACGGCGCCAGAAAGTTCCCACGCAGCACAGGACACTTCTAATATGACAGGCACAAGCGAATCCGTACCCCAGTCATAACCCGCGGACAAAATTTCATACACCGCATTTTGCAGCGCAAAACTTAAGGCGGCGGGATTTCCCCGCCGCCCTATATCATGGATTTTTCAAATGAACAATTTTTATGGATTCAGTTTTATGGATTCAGCAAGCAATGTTTTTTATTTCATCGATTCAATAATAGAATCTGCCAGTGATGTAAATTCTGCCTTATTTGATTCGTCAACCGCAGAGTTTACACTGACCTGAGCGCCTAAAACCATGCACTCTTTTAAATTTTCTTCAATATACTCTTTCATCAGAGAACCGGATTTAATCGCCCATGTACCGTTTTCAATCAAGCCAAACGTACGCTTCTGGAAATTCAGTCCTTTTAAATGATGCAGGAAATCATACATTACAGGATAAATATTTAAGTTATATGTCACTGAAGCAAGAACGATATGGCTGTACTTAAATGCTTCTGCAACAAGCTCAGATACATGTGTCTTTGACACATCATAAACAACTACATTTGTCATGCCCTTTTCACACAATGTACTTGCAAGCTCCTGGGCAGCAGCCTCTGTATTGCCATACATTGATGCATATACAATTAAGACACCCTTTTCTTCCGGCTCATAACGGCTCCATTTGTCATGCTTGTCGATGTAATAACCCAAATCTGTGCGCCATACCGGACCATGCAGCGGACAGAACATCTTAATAGGCACAGTCGCCGCTTTCTTTAAAAGATGCTGTACAAACGGACCGTATTTTCCAACGATATTGCAGAAATATCTTCTCGCATCATCAATCCAGTCTCTATCAAAATTAACTTCATCATTAAACAGCTTACCGTCAAGAGAACCAAAAGTTCCGAATGCATCCGCTGAGAATAAAACACCGTTTGTTGTATCAAAGGTCACCATTGCCTCCGGCCAGTGTACCATCGGTGCAGCGACAAACGTCACTGTATGGGCGCCGAAGCATTTTGTATCTCCTTCTTTAACTTCTTCCTTGCGTCCTTCAACATTGAAACCGAACTGGTGCATAAACATAAATGACTTTTCATTACTGATCACCTTACACTTCGGATAACGGAGAAGCACTTCCTCCATCGAGGCTGCATGATCCGGCTCCATATGATTAATTACAAGATAATCCAGCGGTGCACCATCGAGCACTTCCTCAACATTTTTAAGAAACTCTCTGCATACAGACCAGTCTACAGTATCAAAAAGGACTTTCTTCTTATCCATTAATAAATAAGAATTATAGGATACACCACGTTCAATCGGGTGAATATTTTCAAAAAGGTGTGTGCGCTTATCATTGGCGCCAACCCAATATAAATCTTCCGTTACTTTTCTTACACAGCTCATCTTTTTACCTCCTGTTTCTTGCTTAGTTTGATGACGGAATGAAGTTTACTTTTTCTTCGCCGCAGTCCGGACATGTCCATTCTTCCGGCAATTCCTTAAATGATGTGCCCGGGCGAATCTCTCCATCCTCATCGCCAAGCTCAGGAATATATTCATAGCCACAGCCCATGCACACATAGCGTCCGACAGGCGCCGGTGTAGGTTCATCTACAGTCGCACGTTTCATCTTTACCATCGGCGGTGCAGGTTTTTTAGCCTCTCCGGTATCAAGTGCTGCCGTCAGTAACGGAAGAATCTCATTGACATCACCGACAATACCGTAATCTGCATTCTTAAAAATCGGCGCATTGGCATTACTGTTAATCGCCACGATTGTCGATGCATCTTTAATGCCCTTTAAGTGCTGTACGGCACCTGAAACGCCGCAGGCAATATAAAGATTTCCCGTAAATTTCTGTCCGCTCATGCCGACATAGCGGTTTAACGGTACATATTGAAGCTGCTCTGCCACAGGTCTTGATGAACCGACAGCCGCACCGGCTGCTGCAGCCAAATCATAAACAAGCTTCATATTTTCTTTACTTCCGATACCCTTGCCGGCGCTGACAACGCGCTCTGCCTGAATAATCGGCGTATCAATATCAATGCCTACCGTAAAGTCATAACCGTCATTTTTAAGGGCATCCACAAGCTGTGCCACTCTTTCCTCGGCTGAACCGTCCGATAAAATCATTTTCTTGCGGCTGCCTGTCACGGCTGCTTTCTTCTTAGCCTTTACAGGAGCACCTGAAGATTTTGCCGCCTTGCCTAAAATATGGGCTGCAATAACAACATTTTGAATCTCATTTGTACCTTCATAAATTGTACAAATTTTCGCATCTCTGTAAGCGCGCTCAACTTCCATACCTTTAAGATAACCGTTGCCGCCGAAAATCTGAAGTGAATCGTTGACAATTTCAAGACATACATCTGATGCATACTTTTTAGCCATCGCCGACTCCATGCCGTACGGTTCATGATTTTCCTTTAATTCAGCCGCGCTGTACACAAGAAATCTTGCTGCCCGAAGCTTTGTTGCCATTTCCGCAATCTTAAACTGGATTGCCTGAAGCTGGGCAATCGGTGCGCCAAACTGCTCTCTGTCCTTGGCATACTCAACCGCCGCCTCATATGCACCCTGGGCAATACCAAGTGCCTGAGCTGCAATACCGATACGTCCGCCGTCAAGCGTTGCCATTGCGATCTTAAAGCCCTGTCCCTCTTTGCCGAGAAGATTTTCCTTAGGCACTTTGACATTATTAAATAAAAGCTGGGCTGTCGCTGATGAACGGATACCCATCTTGTCGTAATGGTCTCCAAACGTAAAACCGTCCCATCCCTTTTCAACGATAAAAGCACTGATGCCCCTTGTGCCGATATCCGGCGTTGTCACGGCAAAAACAACATAAATATCCGCTTCACCGCCATTTGTAATAAAAATCTTTTCCCCATTTAAAATATAGTGGTCACCCACAAGTTCCGCCGTTGTCTCTGTACCGCCTGCATCTGAACCTGCATTCGGCTCTGTCAGACCAAAAGCACCGATTTTTTCACCCTTTGCCAAAGGCACAAGATATTTTTGCTTCTGTTCTTCCGTACCGTAAGCAAAAATCGGATAAGCACCGAGAGATACGTGTGCTGATAAAATAACACCTGTACCGCCGTCAACCCTTGATAATTCTTCAACCCCAATGGCATAGCTTAAAATATCTTTGCCCATGCCGCCATATTCTTCTGGATAAGGCAGCCCTAAATAGCCTCTTTTCCCAAAGTCAGCTATCTGCTCTCTCGGAAATCTATTTTCCTTATCCAATGTAAATGCAATCGGTTTAATTTCTCTTTCTGCCCACTCTCTGATTTCGGCTCTGAGCTGTTCATGTGCTTCTGTTGTTTTAAAATACATTTTGTGACCTCCTTCTTGGCAATATGTCGCCTTTCATATTAAAACCATTGACATTTTCTCCAAAATAATTAAATATTTTTGTTTGATGATGTCTTTATTATACAACAAAAAAATTCCACGTATGTAACCGCAGTTACACACATGGAATTAATTGCTAAAATTTTCAAGTTTTTCCCTGTCAATAATTTTAATCTGATTTTTGCCGGCCTCAATCATACCTTCCTTCTGCATCCGCATAAGCGCCCTTGAAAGCGACGGTCTTGCAACGCCGAGATAATCTGCCAATTCCTCCCTGTTAAGCTTCAAACGAACAACATCTCGTTCTTCAGCTTCATCCAAAAGCCATGTGGCAATACGCTCCGTCAAAGATACCGTGCTGACAATATTCAGTTTTTTTATCGTCAGCCACTCCTTCATCGACAAAATTTCAAGCATGTTTTGAACAAGCTGCTGATGATGCTTACATGCCTCATTGCAAAAGCCAAACAAAAACTGCCACGGAATTTCAAGCACCTCAACATCTGTATAAGCCTCCGCGCCATATTTATAAATACGGTTGCCGCCAAAAAAGTAATGCTCACCAAAAACATCGCCGGAGCCCACTTCATACAGCATATTTTTACGCCCCGAAAGCAAATGCTTGACAATGGCAACCCTGCCCGATAATAAAACATAAATCACCTTTGCTTCCATCTCCTGGCGAAACACCGTCTCTCCCCGCTCATACTTTTTATACTGAGCTTTTGAGCATACAAGCATACGATTAAGGCTGTCACTTTCAATCCCTTTAAAAAGCTTATTTTTTTCTACAACTTCTCTGTTCATTGATACAGCTTCCTCATTTCTTCGAAAATATGTGCTTAAGAAATACATACATCACGATTGCAAAAGCCACAAGATAGCCAAGCGCTCCAAGCGCCGGAATACCCATAATCTTTGGTTTCATGTCGGTCGTACATATAATGCTGGAACTGATCAAAAGCGCCATCACCCACAGTCCCATGACAACATTCCGGACAAGGCGGCGCAAAAGCCTTGCAAGATCATCAGAGGCATGAAGATCCATATTCACTCTTGTCTGCCCCTTTAAATAGCCCTCCAGTATATCCGCCGCCAAAGACGGTATCTCAAGCATTTTATAAAAAGACTTATAAATCGTTTTGCCGCCGCGCTTTAAAAGCTTTTTAAAATCTTTTTCTTTAAACAGCAGACCGGCCATATGTGCCGTTGCAATTTCAACCATATTGATGTCCGGTGCTATTTTGGCAAGAACACCCTCCATATGGGCAAGTCCCCTTGCAAGCATCGTCAGTCCGTGAGGCATAATGATATGGTTTTCTTTCATAACCTCCATAAGGCTCATCGTCACTTCTGCCACATCAATCTGTCCCATATCTGTGCGGCCGTACTTTGCCAAAAGATTGCTTATACCCTCGTAGAGTCTGCTCTGATCGGGCATCTCCTTAAATTCACCAAGGGCAAGCACTGCCTCCTGTATCACGCCCACATCAGAAGCTGCAATACCACGGACAACCTTGCCGACCATCTCCCGGTCATGGGCAGACAAACGCCCCATCATGCCCATATCCATCCATATAATTTTTCCGTCATCGACCATGACATTGCCCGGATGGGGATCTGCATGAAAAAATCCGTCCTCCATCACCTGCTTAATGTAATTGTCAACAAGCTTCTGACCAACTTCATCTAAATCATAGCCCTGTGCCAAAAGCCCATCCTTATCATCAATTCTTAAGCCGTCAATATATTCCATCACAAGCACTCTTGCCGTTGTGTACTGCTTATACAAAGACGGCGTCCGCACGAAAGCAACGTTTTTATTGTTGGCAGCAAACCGTTCCATATTGGACGCCTCAGAAAGAAAGTTCATCTCCTCCTGAGCCACATGCCACAGTTCATCAAGCACCATGTCAAGATCAACCATACCTTTAATGCTCACCGGCGGCAAAAGACGCACAGCCCGGTGCAAAAGCCCAATATCTCTTGACATCGTCTCATAAATGCCGCGGCGCTGCACTTTAACAACGACCTTATCGCCGTTTTTTAAAACAGCTTTATGTACCTGTGCAATCGAAGCCGAGCCAAGAGGCAGCTTATCAATCTCCGAAAAAATCTCTTTCGGCGAAAATCCGTAAGCTTCCTCAAGCACAGCCATCACTTCATCAAAAGGCATCGGCGATACGTCCGAGCAAAGGCGCATCAGCTCATCACAATACTTTTTCGGAAGCACATCTGAATGCATGGACATAATCTGTCCAAGCTTAATAAATGTCGGCCCAAGCTCCTCTAAAATCATGCGAAGCTTTTCAGGCGTCACACCTCTTGTAATCCCATGACGCCTGAGTACCTCCGTAATTTCCCCAAGCCGCTGCCTATATGCCTGTTTTGAATCACTCATGCGCTGTTCCGGCCTCATCATCTGTTTTTTTGCCGGCCTCCATCGCTTTTAACTGCTGCAAAAGCACCGAAAAGTCTTCCGGTGACATCTTGCCGACCATATCAAGCACCTCTTTTTTGACAGCCTCCGTATCTTTCTCCCCGCCTTCAGTCTCTGCCTTAGATAAAACATCGTCGTCTTTTGCCGCCGCCCGGTGTTCCTTAACCGTTTCTTTAATATTATGCTTTAACTCCTCGTTAATCATCTTGCCCTGCTCTACTGTGAGTGCGCCCTTCTCAACGAGATCATCAAGAAGCTCTTTCGACTTCTCTGCCGTCGTCACTGCCGCGCCAACCCCAGCCAGCAGAAGTTTTTTAATGCTTTCTCCCAAATTCATATTATCCATAAGTCATTCCTCCTCATAAAATATGCATTTTTTCTTATTATGATATAAATAGTATAAGCTTTGGCACAAAAATAATACATCCGGCCACAGCCGCCATAATGGCTGCAATAAGCACCGCACCCGCCGCCGTATCCTTTGCAAGCTTTGCCAGCGGCCGCCGCTCTGCGGTCACAAGATCAACAACAGCCTCTATAGCCGTATTGACAAGTTCAAGGGCGAAAATAAGTCCGAAAAGTACAAGGCAGATGCACCACTCCACAGCCGATATTTTAAAAATAAATCCCGCCGCCGTCACAAGCATCGCCGCCGCACAATGAATTTTCATATTCCGCTCTTTTTTAATTCCCGCCGCAACCCCCTCAAAAGCATATTTAAAGCTTTTAACAAGCGGCGCTTTCTTAGGCTTCTTAGGCGTTTTCATCAAACCAGCCCCCATCCGTAAACCACTTTTATTCCTTTGACTTTTATTATACTCCAAAAACTAAATTTTTGCAGTAGTTTTTCGCTTGAAGTTTGAACAGTCTTGCATTGGGTGATACGGCTCTATCTGTTTTTCACAATCTGTACTTCTACTGTTCCAATTTGTATAACTTCTGACAGGAGCCATACCTATTCCTCCCCTCTGAACTCAAATGTACTAAATACCGGAATCGCGCCATATCTTCCGTCCAAATATGCCTTGCTCAATACTTTATCATATCTTTCCTTAAAACGATCCAGTGAATACATCTCACTTGCATTTTGGATATTGCGCTCTATAAACCATATCTCATCTCTCCGAAAAATGCTTTGATCCATAATCGACGATTCATGCGTCGTGAAAAGCAACTGCATTCTCTCCTCGCTATGAAGCTGCATAAACAGCTGCAAAAATCTCTCTGTCAATTTTGGATGCAAACTTCTTTCCAGTTCATCTACAACATACAACATATCTTCCCGCTTATTTAAAAGCATATCCATTAAATCAAACAATCTTCTTGTACCGTCAGATTCTTCCTCAAACCCAAAATCATAGAATGATTTCACATGGTTCAACCGGATTGTTGTCACTTTCGGTTCTTCGTGGCCTCGTACTTCAATATTGAAGAAACTCTCATTTGATCTCATCGTCATACGAAATGTTGTATTTTCCTGTGCCTCAATTCTATTTTTCACATGGCGCATAACCCTGTCAAAAACAGGTTTCGGCATTGCGTTTGACAATTCATCTAAAGATATCTCCTGAATTTTCACCTTACTGATCCCCGTATCAAAAGTCTCAATTAACCTATTAATCTGTTTTAAAGAATTGACATCATAATAATACTCTAAATCAATCAGGGGCGTATTCGGTGTGATTACCACAATATGATTTTTTATCCAATCATAAACATCTCTAAAAAATAACAGTTTTGAATGTACCGCATATTTTTTACCACGATTCATTTCTGCCAAAAACAAAGCGGTTTCATTCCCCTCAAAATCATCAGCGTAAATCTCAAACTTATTTTTCTCCGTATTCGTCAAAGTAATCGCACTGTCTAATACAGGACGTTTATTTCCATTTCTTTCAAAAAGGCAACGCGCGCTTCCATTTTGATATAATTCATATAACCATTCCGATGTAATTTTTCTTTTACTTAAAATTGCAGAAAAACCATATGCGTAAAATTTATCACCAATTGTAACCTGTATTTCAAAGCTGCTCTCTCTTTCCTTGTTATCTTCCCTGTTTTTACAAAACATGCCTACAGCTTCCATCGGAATTCCCTTACCAATACATTCTTTGAAAAACTTGAAAAATTCCACCAAATTTGTTTTACCTGCAGCATTGGCACCGTAAATCACACCATACTTTAATAACTGCGTACTTTTTATTTTCACTCTATGGTTCGCATGAGTTCTGATTTTATTAGAAGAAATCATTGTTACTTCCGTTGCCTGATCAAAAGATTTAAAATTTTCTATACTAACTTTCACCAGCATTATTGCACACCTCCACCATTATTATATAATTGCATCGCCAAAAAGTCAATTTTATTGTTTCTTTTGGAGATTTTTTCGCCAAATACTATTGTTTTGCGTATATAATACGTATTGTAAAGACATTCCAAAAGGCACTGAAAATTCCGTAAAAAAACATTTACAATTCCGACATGGCTCAATAATGCCCCTTTGGAACAGGGTATTAATTTTTCGCAGACATTACAGGAAGCTCTAAAAATAAAACTTCATCTGATTTCAAAATAAGGACAAACCAGCTTATCCTCATAAGGCACTGCACAAATCATCAGTATCTTATGAGGATTTTTTGATTTTATTTTTAAAAACTTTATTTTTTTTAAAGTTTCTGAATTTAATATCGAAAACTATTGACTTTTATATAATTTAGGTTATACTAAATCCAAAAGGATTAGGAGGTATTTCATGAACACACTTATAAACCGTCCTGAATACTTAAACCAACTTATTCAAAGCAAAGATGTCGATTTGATCAAAATCATCACCGGTATACGGCGGTGCGGAAAGTCCTCACTGCTCGATCTGTTTCATCAGTATTTGTCAGACAATGGCATTGCTGATACAAACATTATCCATATGAATTTAGAATCTTTGAGATATCGCGAATTAACCGACTACCTTACTTTTTACGATTACATTAGTGAACGTATCCCCAAAAAAGGCAGAACATACTTACTTTTTGATGAATTGCAGGTTGTAGAACATTGGGAAAAAGCGATTGAATCTTTCCGTCTTGATTATGATGTGGACATTTATATCACCGGTTCCAACGCCTATCTGCTCTCTACAGAGTTTTCCACACTGCTCTCCGGCAGATATATCGAAATACGCATGCTGCCCCTGTCATTTAAAGAATTTTTAACCTTTTACGAATTTACGTCTTCTGCTACAACAGAAGAAAAATTCCAAAAATATCTTCAATTTGGCGGTATGCCTATTCTGCGGGAATACCGTTTTAATGAAGCCAGAAGCAATCAGGCTTTGGAGGGCATTTACTCAACAGTCGTACTTCGGGATATCCTTCAGCGCAATCAGCAGCTTTCTCAAAATATGCTGCAAAAAATTATGCTGTTCCTTTGTTCGAATATAGGAAGCATCACCTCACCGAACAATATAGGCAACATCTTATCTCACGAGGGCGATATTCAAAACAGGCACGGAAAAAATATTGCAGGCGCGACTGTAGACAAATATATTTCTCTGCTGCATAATGCATTTATATTCTTCCCCGTCGGCCGATATGACGTCAAAGGGAAGCAATTACTAAAAACTTTAAAAAAGAACTATATCATTGATATGGGATTTCGCAACATGCTTCTTGGTTATCGTGACGCAGACAGAGGGCATATTATCGAAAATATCGTCTTTCTCGAATTAATCCGACGTGATTACCGCGTTTATATAGGAAAAATTGGAGAAACGGAAGTCGATTTTATCGCCGAAAAGCCAAATGATAAATTATATATACAAGTAACCGAAAGTATGCTCTCTCCCGAAACCCGCGAACGCGAACTACGGCCATTACGTATGATACAGGATAACTATGAAAAGATTGTATTATCAATGGATAAGAGCTATATCACTTCCTACGACGGAATCAAAGCATTAAATTTAATTGACTGGCTTTTATCTTAAAATTCATAAGTAGCACAAAAAAACGTGTAAGGAAGTTTTTGTTCCTTTACACGTTTTTTGTTAAACAAATATTTATTCCCCCTTGACAGCGCCTGCTGTAAGTCCTGATATGATCTGTTCCTGGAACAGCATATAAATCACAATACTTGGCACTATCGCTATAACAATCGCCGCATATAAAATTCTAAGTGCGTTTAATGAATATACGCCACCGCCTCTCTTATTTACGCTTCTTCCCAGCCAAAAGCACATTTGACTGCTTTCTGCCATCCGGCAAGCTTCTTTTCCCGAACCTTTTCATCCATCCACGGTTCAAAAGTCACCGAAAGTTCCCAGTTGGATTTAATTTCTTCCTTGTCTTTCCAATAGCCGACTGCAAGACCTGCAAGATAAGCCGCACCAAGCGCTGTTGTCTCAATACATTTCGGCCGAAGTACCTTTGCATTTAAAATATCTGCCTGAAATTTCAGCAGGAAGTTATTGGCTGAAGCGCCGCCGTCCACTCTGAGCGCCTCCATTTTCACACCGGCATCACTTTCCATCGCTTTCAAAATATCATATGTCTGATAAGCAAGAGATTCTACCGTTGCGCGGACAAGATGTCTGTAGTTAAAACCTCTTGTCAATCCGACGATAGCGCCTCTCGCATACTGATCCCAGTACGGCGCGCCAAGTCCTGTAAAGGCCGGCACAACATAGCCGCCCGCCGTATCTTCCACGGACTCGCTGATTGCTTCTGTGTCTGAAGCGCGCTCGATTACTTTAAGCTCATCGCGGAGCCACTGAATTGCCGCGCCCGCAATAAAAACACTGCCCTCAAGCGCATATGTCACTTTATCATCAGCACTGGCCGCGATTGTTGTAATCAGACCATTTTTAGAAGCTACTGCCTCCGAACCTGTATTCATCAGCATAAAGCAGCCTGTACCGTATGTATTTTTTGCTTCGCCCGTCTCAAAACAGCATTGCCCGAAAAGCGCTGCCTGCTGATCGCCTGCCGCACCCGCAATTGGAATCGGCGTCTTTGTTACACTGTCTGCTGTATAACCGTAAATACAGCTTGACGGCTTCACCTCCGGCAGCATCTCAATCGGAATATCAAGCAGACTCAAAAGCTTTCTGTCCCACTGAAGTGTATGAATATCAAAAAGCATTGTTCTTGATGCATTTGTATAGTCTGTCACATGAACGCGGCCGCCTGTCAGCTTCCATATAAGCCATGTATCAATTGTTCCGAACAAAAGCTCTCCTCTGACTGCCTGCTGCCTTGCGCCCTCCACATGGTCAAGTATCCATTTAATCTTTGTTCCCGAAAAATAAGCATCCGGCACAAGACCCGTCTTTTCGCGTATGTAATCATCCATGCCATGCTCTTTTAACGATTCAATCACAGGCGCCGTCCGCCGGCACTGCCATACGATTGCATTATAAATCGGTTCGCCGGTATATCGGTTCCACACAACCGTCGTCTCTCTCTGATTCGTAATACCAATCGCCGCAATATCTTCTGATGTCACACCGAGCTTATTCATCGCGCCCAGCATCACATCATACTGAGCTTCCCATATAACCTCCGGATCATGTTCAACCCAGCCCGGCTGCGGATAAATCTGAGGAAATTCTCTCTGACTGACACTGCATATATGCCCCTGCTTATCAAATAAAATACATCTTGAACTCGTTGTTCCCTGATCAAGGGCCATGACATACTTCTTTTCCATAATTATCTTCTCCTTCATGTTAAACTTTGCTGTGAGCGGTTCCCCTCGCCGCTTTTATAATTAATTTTTTTAAGAAAAGTCGTTTGACGCCTTTTCATTTATTATACTCCATTTCTGCAAAAATGTCCTTGTATTTTTGATTTTTTTATATTTTTTACATTTTGCATAGTATATACGCCTATTTTGATTAAAATTCTAAACTATTTTTTACTATTTATTTCCAAAAGCTGTAAGCTATACGATTGATATTTGATTTATACTATGATAAAATAATATTATACTTTAATTTTACAGGAACGGAATTATATTTAATTAAAATCAATAATTAATTTAGGAGGAATTGACTATGCCAGATTTATTAAACACAATCCAAAAGCTAAACCCGCACATCAGTGTTTACGACATTAACAGCGATGAATTTTTACCGTACGGAAAAGTCATTGAGGGCTATGATTTTTCTGCACTTCTAAACATTATGGGAAACCGCGAAATTCCTGAATCAGGCAATATCTACACCGGTCTTGACAAAGAAATGACAGCTTCTGAAGTTTCCACCCTTTTGTCCGAAAACTTCTACGGCCATATGCCGATCCAAATCGGTTACTGCAACGGCAACTCATATAAGCTAAACGCCCTTGAATACCACAAAGGTTCCGAAATTGACATCGCTGTCACAGACCTTGTGCTTCTCCTCGGCGATATGCGTGATATAAAAAACAACACATTTTCAAGCAGCCGCGTTAAAGCCTTTGTTGTTCCTGCCGGCACAGCATGCGAGCTTTACGCAACAACACTTCATTTTGCCCCGTGCAAAGTTTCCGACGACGGCTACAAAAGCATCATTGTACTGCCTTATGCGACAAATCTTCCTCTTGATAAGCTTCCGGAAGCTAGAAATGATGAAGACAAACTTTTATGGCAGCAGAATAAATGGCTGATTGCACACCCTGACAGCATTCCCGCCTCAAAAGGCGCCTGCGCCGGTATTACTGGCGACAATATAGAAATTTTTTATAAGTAATTTTATAAGTAATAAAGGAGTTTTTTATGCCAAGACAATCTAACGGCTTTAATATGCTTGATGTGAAAAAGAAAAACCGGAGCGCCATCTTACATCTGATTCATCAGAACCGGCGCATATCCCGCAAAGAAATTGCATCGCACTTAGGGCTTACACCAGCCGCAATTACTCTGATCACGACCGATCTTATTAAAGAAGGGCTTTTAGTTGAGGCAACAACACAGCCTACGACAAAAAAGGGCCGAAAGGAAATATTACTGGAAATCAACGCAGAAAAATTTGCAGCCATCGGCGTCTCAATCACACGCACCAAATTCAAAGTCATGTGCATTGATTTAGACTGCCTCGTTTTATTCGAGGACACCGTTTCAACTGAGGACTGCCATCATAATGGCGGACTTATTCTTGACAAAATATGCACCTACCTTTCCGGATTCATCACAAACGCCGCTGCAATTCAGGACAAAAAACTGCTCGGTATCGGTGTCTCAGTCTTAGGTGTTGTTGACACACTGCACGGTATCAGCGTCAAATCCTATGACATATGGGAAGACAATGTCGCTGTCACCGAATATATTCAACAGCGCCTGTCACTGCCGGTTGTTCTTACAAACAATATATGCGCCCTTGCCCACGGCGAGACTTTTCTGACAAGAAGCGCCGCTTCCGACAATATGCTTTTTATCAAATACGGACCGGGCGTCGGCTGTTCCCATCTCATATCTTCGGGGACAACAAGCATTTACGATTATACTTCCGTCGAGCTCGGCCACATGATTATGGACAGTAACGGGCGCCCATGCATCTGCGGAAATCAGGGCTGTCTTGAAACACTTGTCAGCTATGATTCCATTGAGCACAGCATTGCCGACCTCATATCCGAAACATTTACACCTGTGCTCTACGAAATACTCGGAGGCAGCCCGGAAAATTTATGTATGCACGCAATTATGCAGGCCTATGATGAAAATGAACCGATCGTTGTCAAAGCAATCGACCGGACAATCACTTACCTTGCGATTGCTATAAAAAATGCCATTACTATTTTGAGTCCCTCCTCTGTAGTCCTCTACGGAGAGCCTTTTAACAACATTACATTTAAACAATCTTTATTAAAAGAACTGTCCGCCTTTCCAAATACACAGCTTGTCACCTTCAGCGATTTTAATCTCGGTCTTGAAACATTGGGGCCTGCCACCGTTATGATAAGCTACTTTTTCGAAATCGGCGGTCTGTAATCAAACGGAGGTCTTATGCCAAACAGCGATTATTATAAAGCATTAAACGACGGTCTTTTAGACTATTACACACATATTGCAAGGGGAGAAACGCCGTTTCTCCCTATTTTAGATGATATCATAGAAAACGTTTCTATCGTAGGCCGTATCGACCTCGGCCTTATTGATATTCCTCTAAATCTTGTTGTCGGCACAAGCACTTACGCGCGCACAGTCGCTTTTGCAAGCAATTTTATGCCTATCGTCGATGATGAATCCGAATTTGCCGACAAATGGATCAAGCTAAGTGATGTATGGCTTTCCGAAGGACAGCGCGAACCAGTCAAAGCATATGAATACATGAACAAATTTTATATTATCGAAGGCAACAAACGCGTCAGTGTTTCCAAATATTTTAACAATGCCAGCATTTACGGCAACGTCACAAGACTCATTCCAAAAAAGACCGACGCGCGCGAAAACATCATCTATTACGAATTTCTTGACTTTTACGAAGTCACTAAAATTAACTATTTGTGGTTTTCAAAACCCGGAAGTTTCACCCGCTTTGCCGAGCTTATAGGCGCTTGTGATAAATCATCTCCGTGGGACGAAGACACCCAGCGTCTCTTTAAATCCAACTATCTTCACTTTGAAAAGGAATACATTGCAAAGGGCGGTCAAAAACTTTCTATCACAATTGCCGATGCTATGCTCTCGTACATTACTATTTACGGTTATGACACGCTGCTTGAAACACCAACGCACATTTTAGGACGCAATCTCACTAAAATATGGGACGAATTTCTTATGGTTTCTGAAGAAAATTCCATTGCTCTTATTTTACAGCCAAACACCAAACACCAGCTTTCACTTTTAAGCAAATTAAAGACCGCAGCTTCAGGACATTTGAAAATCGCTTTCATCCATGCAAAAACCGCCGAAACCTCAGCATGGACTTACAGCCACGAACTCGGACGCACCCATTTAGAACAGGCTTTTAAAGATACAATCTCCACCTGTTCCATAGAACATGCCAACAGCTCAAACACCGAGGATTTCATCGAACAGGCTGTAAAAGAAAAATATGACATCATTTTTACGACTTCACCGGAGCTGATGCTCCCAAGCCTGCGCGCCGCAATCAACCATCCGGATAAAAAAATCCTTAATTGTTCACTAAATACGTCTCACCGTTATATAAGAACATATTACGGAAGAATGTATGAGGCCAAATTTTTATCCGGAGCTATCGCCGCTATAATGAGCCGAAACGGAAAAATTGGTTATATTGCCGACTATCCGATTTATGGCATGATGGCCAATATCAACGCTTTTGCACTCGGCGCAAAGCTCATCAACCCATATGCCAAAATTTATCTCGAATGGTCCACCCTCAAAGACAGCGATCCCGAGGCAGCCTTCAGACGTCAGGGAATTTATTATATTTCCGGTAAAGAAATGACAATTCCCGGGCAGCCTTCACGGCGTTTTGGTCTCTACCGCGAATCCGACGCAAAGCCGGTCAATATCGCAATGCCTATATGGCATTGGGGGGTTTTTTACGAAAAACTTATCCAAAGTATTTTGAGCGGTACATTTAAAAACGACGATCCGTCAAAATCCAGCCATCAGGCACTCAATTACTGGTGGGGCATGTCAGCAGGCGTTATTGATATGATCTGTTCCGAAAAATTGCCGGACAGCGTTTCAAGTATGATATCTTTGCTCCGCCAGTCTATATGTGACGATCGTTTTTCTCCGTTTTATGGAAAAATTTATGACAATAAAGGGCACTTGATAAAATCCGAAAGCGCCAGCTTCTCTCCCGATGAAATTATGACAATGGACTGGCTTGCCGACAATGTTATCGGATTTATCCCCGATATCAGTCAATTAAAAGAAGACGCAAAACCTGTCGTATTCATGCAGGGACTTATAAACGGCGAAAAATAACGCATATACAAACAAAAAAAGAATGTCTGCAAACTTTCACACAGCATATATCTTCATGCTGCAAAAGTCTACAGACATTCTTTTTATTATGTTCCGCCCTCTTAACTTTCCATATGTATTGCTTTTTCAATCGTCCGTTTTCCGATCAAAAGTCCTCTTTCAACTTTCTCTTTCGTTCCTTCCCACACAGGATCTTCATGCTCGATACTCACAACACCATCATAGCCAACCTCATAAAGATTTGACACAATCTTATTCCAATTAATTTCTCCAAGCCCCGGAACCCGGTATCTCCACCATGAATAATCCGATAATATTCCGGTGTACGCAAGACGGGTTCTGATATTGTCAATATTGGTTTACACTTTTTTCTCAAGAATGTTCGACCTTATGCT
>SAMEA3387468__coassemble_2259_pt1 | contig 21129 bp, 15 predicted proteins | sample SAMEA3387468__metabat2_low_PE_040 | metagenome-assembled genome bin SAMEA3387468 (sample SAMEA3387468) | Felis catus | biome: Faeces | place: United Kingdom | collected 2012 | reverse complement strand
ACAGAATATATTTATGATTCAGACAATCGCGAAACAGCGACAAAAGTCAACGGCAAGACATATACAACCGTTTATGACAATTTAGGGCGCGTCACATCCCAGACATGGAACACATCCGAGGCATTTAAAACAGACATGACTTACAATGCAGGCATCAACGGCAGTCAGAGTGTACAATTAAAATCTGTCACAAGCGGCGGCAGCACTATAAGCTATACTTACGATGCCAACGGCAATATCCTGACATTCACAGACAGTAAAGGCACGACAAAATATTACTATGATGAGATGAACCAGCTGTACCGCGAGGATAACCACATCACAAATAAAACCGTGATTTACACTTATGACGGGGCAGGCAACATTGTCAGCAAAAAAATATATCCGAAAACAAATGCCGCCACAGTCACCGGCACACCGTCAGAAACAATCGCTTATGGTTATTCCGACACATGGTGGGATCAGATGACAAGTTATGGCGGAAAATCTGTCACTTATGATGCAGTCGGCAACCCATTGTCGTATCTTGACAAAACAATGACATGGACAAAGGGGAAGATGCTCGAAACAGTGTCAGACAGTCAGATGGATTATACTTATACTTATAACATCGACGACCTGCGTACAGAAAAGAAAAACAACAAAACGGGCGAAGTGACAGCTTATCAGATGACCGACGGCGTCATTGCCGCACAGACGACAAAAGACAGCGCCGGCAAAGTCAAAAATAAGATGGTTTTCACTTATGACAGCAATGACTCGATTATCGCAATGCGATACAACGGTACACAGTATTTCTATCAGAAAAACGGACAGGATGATATCATCGGTATTGTTGACGATAAAGGAAAAGTCGTGGTACAATACAGTTATGACAGTTGGGGAAAACTGCTTGATATCACAGGCGATACGGCGCTTGGCAATGCCAACCCGTTCAGATACCGCAGTTATTACTACGACAATGAAACCGGTTTTTACTATCTCGGCGGAAGATATTATGACGCGGAAGTCGGAAGATTCATCAATGCAGACACAACAGAACTTTTGACAGCGACACCTGCAGGGCTGACCGATAAAAACCTTTATGCTTACTGTGATAATAACCCGGTCGTGAGAAAAGACGAGGGTGGACAACTTTGGGGCGTAGCACTTGTTGGTGCCTTAGTTAATCTTACAACCAGCTTTATTTCGGCAAAAGTGACAGGACAAGAATTTACAGCTACAGATGCCTTAGTTGCAGTCGGAACAGGAGCTTTAGGTGTATTATCAAAGACCAAGCAGATTATTGGTATGGCAGTTCGTGGGGGATATGCAACTTATACCAGCTATAAAAATGGTGCAAGTGTTGGAGAAGCTCTAGTCAATGGTGCCATGAGTGCTTTATCTGCTAAGGTAACTGTAAACACTTTAGCCTCACAGGCAGGAGTTACTCTTAGTACATCTGTTTCAGCTGCAACCGACCTCACTTTTGGTCTTGGATACAGTTGTGTTACAGGAGCAGTAACTAAATCAATGAGTAATAATAGGCAGCAAAAAAAGGTCACTTCAAAAAAACAACCGGCAAGAGCAACTTCCCGAATAGAAAAACAAAGACAACAGATAGCTGCAAGAAGGAGATTGGTATGACTATTAAATCTGATAAAGTAACATTGCAAGTTATTTTTGTTTCATTTTTTATTTGTTTAATAATCGGTATGGTATTTTTAGCGGATGGGATGCCAATGAAATTAATTTTCCTATGTTATAGTTTCTTTTTTTACATTCATATAGCTATGATGGTTTCATGGGGAAAAACAATTATTATAAATGAAGCAGGTTGCACATTGCGTTTTTGGAAATATGCAAAAACATATGCTTGGAATGAATTTACAGTAAAACGTATCGAGGATAGGAGAGGTCCTTATGATACTCAAGTACACTATTGGGCCTCTGCCATTTTTTCAATAAGAAACCTTCACAAACCTAAAATCATGTTTCCAGACACATATAATCTGCTTTTTCATCCATTTTCATTTTCGTTTTTTTATGTTTATTATCATGTTGAAAATATAAAATCTGGAGGTATCATCTATCCCGACATTTACCCGGTAGATGAACAGGAATTCCTGGAAAAAATGCAGCAGTGGGGTGTAAAATTAGAAGTATACAATGCGCGCGAGGAACGGTTTAAGTAATTAAAACAGCTATTATTTTGGCAGGCGGTCTGATTAAAGGCCGCCTGCATTTTTAATGACTTCATCTGATTACAGGCGGCATCAATATCGTAAGTCAAAAATCAGAATTTAAAGCCCCCTCATAGCAGAACCGAAATGCTGGCATTTCGGTTCTGCTATTTGTTAATACGTTACTTTGTTAAAATTTTTATTGAAAATTTCATAGAAATAGAGTATAGTAGTATTACTCAACTAAAGTTTAAAGGGGAGATTGCTATGGATTTTAATATTTCAGTCATCAGAGGCGACGGTATCGGCCCTGAGATTGTCGGTGAAGCCATTCGTGTGCTGGACGCTGTTGCTGTAAAGTACGGCCACCGATTTAACTATACAGAAGTTTTGATGGGCGGTGTGTCGATTGATGCGACAGGTTCGCCGCTGACAGATGAAGCGATAGAAACTTGTAAAAATTCGGATGCTGTTTTGCTCGGCGCTATCGGCGGCAATACATCCACTTCACCGTGGTATAAGCTTCCGCCCGATTTAAGACCTGAAGCAGGACTTTTAAAACTCAGAAAAGCGCTCGGACTTTTTGCCAATATCCGCCCTGCTTACCTTTACAGTGAGTTAAAGGATGCCTGCCCGTTAAAAGAGGAGATTATCGGCGATGGCTTTGATATGGTCATTATGCGTGAGCTGACCGGCGGTCTTTATTTCGGAGAACGTAAGACTGTCGAAGAAAACGGTATTTTAAAAGCGTATGATTCTCTCACCTATGATGAAAATGAGATTCGCCGCATTGCCGTTAAAGGCTTTGAGACAGCAATGAAACGCCGGAAAAATGTTATCAGTGTCGATAAGGCCAATGTACTTGATTCTTCAAGATTGTGGCGCAAGGTTGTGGAGGAAGTGGCAAAGGATTATCCTGAGGTTACTTACAGTCATATGCTCGTTGATAACTGTGCAATGCAGCTTGTGAAAAATCCACAGCAGTTTGATGTCATTCTCACTGAAAATATGTTCGGCGACATTTTGTCGGATGAGGCCAGTGAGATTACCGGTTCTATCGGCATGTTATCATCAGCCAGCTTAAGCGAATCAAAGCTTGGACTTTACGAGCCAAGTCACGGCTCAGCGCCGGATATCGCAGGAATGGATAAAGCGAATCCGATAGCAACGATTTTATCGGCAGCCATGATGCTCCGCTATTCCTTTGATTTGGATAAAGAAGCCGACAGTATTGAGGCAGCTGTTAAAAATGTACTTAAAAATAAGATGCGTACAGTGGATATTATGTCGGACGGCTGCACATGTCTGACATGTAGCCAGATGGGCGAAGCCATTGTTCATGAGATACAGAAGGGATGTTAAAATATGAAAAGTGATGCAGTAAAAACAGGTGTCCAGCAGGCGCCGCACCGTTCCTTATTTAATGCGCTCGGTATGACAAAAGAGGAGCTTTCAAAACCACTCGTGGGTATTGTCAGCTCATACAATGAGATTGTTCCGGGACATATGAACCTTGATAAAATTGTTGATGCCGTAAAGCTTGGCGTTGCCATGGCAGGCGGCACACCGATTGTATTTCCGGCAATTGCTGTCTGCGACGGTATTGCCATGGGACATACAGGTATGAAGTATTCTCTTGTGACAAGAGATTTGATTGCCGATTCCACAGAGGCGATGGCACTGGCACATCAGTTTGATGCTCTTGTTATGGTGCCAAACTGTGATAAAAATGTACCCGGCCTTTTAATGGCAGCGGCAAGAGTCAATGTACCGACTGTTTTCGTATCCGGCGGCCCGATGCTTGCAGGACGTGTCAAAGGTGAAAAACGCAGTCTTTCAAGTATGTTTGAGGCTGTAGGTTCTTATGCGGCAGGTACAATATCCGAAGAAGACTTATTGGAATTTGAAAATAAAGCATGTCCGACATGCGGCTCCTGCTCCGGAATGTATACAGCCAACTCTATGAACTGTCTGACAGAAGCCATCGGTATGGGCTTACAGGGCAACGGTACAATCCCGGCCGTTTATTCCGAGCGTATTAAGCTTGCAAAGCATGCCGGTATGAAGGTCATGGAGATGTACGAGAAGAATATACGTCCGAGAGATATTTTGACCAAAGAAGCATTTTTAAATGCACTCACTGTCGATATGGCGCTCGGCTGTTCCACAAATACAATGCTTCATCTTCCGGCAATTGCCCATGAGGCAGGCGTTGACTTAAATTTGGATATTGCCAATGAAATCAGTGCAAAAACGCCGAACCTCTGCCATCTTGCGCCGGCAGGCTATACTTATATGGAAGATTTAAATGAGGCCGGCGGTATTTACGCAGTGATGAATGAGTTAAATAAAAAAGGACTTCTCTATACAGATTTGATGACAGTGACAGGAAAAACTGTCGGCGAAAATATCAAAGGCTGTGTCAATAAAGATCCGGATACTATTCGTCCGATTGACAATCCTTACAGCGAAACAGGCGGCATTGCCGTTTTAAAAGGCAATCTGGCGCCGGATTCCGGTGTTGTCAAGCGCTCGGCTGTTGTGCCTGAGATGATGGTGCATGAAGGCCCTGCCAGAGTTTTTGATTGCGAAGAAGATGCGATTGCAGCCATTAAGGGCGGCAAAATTGTAGCCGGCGACGTTGTCGTTATCCGCTACGAAGGTCCTAAAGGAGGGCCGGGTATGAGAGAGATGTTAAATCCGACATCAGCCATTGCCGGTATGGGACTCGGTTCAAGCGTGGCGCTGATTACAGACGGACGTTTTTCAGGTGCTTCAAGAGGCGCCTCTATCGGTCATGTTTCACCGGAAGCGGCTGTGGGCGGTCCGATTGCCCTTGTTGAAGAAGGAGATATCATTAAGATTAATATTCCTGAAAATAAGCTTGAGCTGGCTGTTTCTGATGATGAACTGGCAGCAAGAAAGGCAAAATGGCAGCCGAGGACACCAAAAATTACAACCGGTTATCTGGCGCGCTACGCATCGATGGTCACAAGCGGAAACCGGGGCGCAATTTTAGAAATTAAAAAATAAGGAGGATTGCATATGCAGCTTACAGGTGCTCAAATCGTCATTGAATGTTTAAAAGAGCAGGGTGTTGACACAGTGTTCGGCTATCCGGGCGGTACAATTTTAAATATTTATGACGAATTATATAAACACAGCGGCGAGATACGCCATATTTTAACGTCCCATGAGCAGGGCGCAGCCCATGCAGCAGACGGCTACGCGAGAGCGACCGGAAAAGTCGGTGTCTGTATGGCAACAAGCGGACCCGGAGCAACAAATATTGTGACAGGTATTGCAACCGCCTATATGGATTCAGTGCCAATCGTTGCCATTACGTGTAATGTCGGCGTCAGTCTTCTCGGCAAGGACAGCTTTCAGGAGGTTGATATCAAAGGCATCACAATGCCAATTACAAAGCATAATTATATTGTCAAAGATGTCAATCAGCTTGCAGACACGATCAGAAAAGCCTTTGTCATCGCAAAAAGCGGCCGTCCGGGACCGGTGCATATTGATATTCCAAAGGACATCACAGCCAATAAGGCCGAATATACATATAAGCCACCTGAAGCAGCGCCGCGTTATACGGCCGAAATCAGGGAAGAAGATCTCGATAAAGCTGTTGAACTTATTTTCCATGCAAAAAAACCGTTTGTATTTGTCGGCGGCGGTGTGACGCTTTCTGATGCATCTGATGAATTGAAAAAGTTTGTCAGCAAAATTCAGGCGCCGGTAACAGATTCCTTAATGGGCAAAGGCGCCTTTGACGGCAATGATAAAGCATATACAGGAATGCTCGGCATGCACGGCACAAAGACATCGAATCTCGGTGTCATGGAAAGTGATCTGCTTATTGTCATCGGCGCACGTTTTTCCGACCGTGTTATGGGCAATCCAAAGACGTTTGCAAAAAATTCAAAAATTATTCATATTGATGTTGATGCGGCTGAAATTAATAAAAATATCCGCGTGGACTGCAGTATTATCGGCGATGCCAAAGTTGTACTGCGCCAGTTAAATGCCCGCCTTGAACAGCTTGAGCATACAGAGTGGATGAACCACATTTATGAGATGAAGAAGCGTTATCCGCTTGTATACGATAAAACAGCACTTACAGGGCCGGCCGTTGTAGAAGCCATTTACAGGGCAACCGGCGGCGATGCGATTATATGTACCGAAGTCGGGCAGCATCAGATGTGGGCGGCGCAATTTTTTAAATACGACAAACCGAGAAAGCTTCTGACAAGCGGAGGACTTGGCACGATGGGCTACGGTCTTGGCGCATCCATGGGTGCAAAGTGCGGCTGTCCGGATAAGCTTGTATTTAATATTGCCGGCGATGGATGTTTCCGCATGAATTTAAACGAGATTGCGACAGCAGCCCGCTATAATATTGCAATTATCGAGGTTGTCATTAACAATCATGTGCTTGGCATGGTTCGCCAGTGGCAGTCCTTGTTCTATGGACAGCGCTATTCAAATACAATATTAAATGACGGTGTTGATTTCGTAAAGGTTGCCGAGGCGCTCGGTGCCACAGGTATGCGCGTCACAAAGCTTGATGAGCTTGACGATGCCATTAAGGCAGCCATTGAATTAAAAAAACCGGTTGTCATTGACTGCGTCATTGACTGTGACGACAAAGTATGGCCGATGGTTGCACCGGGTGCATCCATATCCGAGGTTTTTGCCGAGGAAGATTTACAGTAAAAACAGAGTATCAAACTACTCTGATACAAAATGAATTTATAAAACATCAAAAGGAGTGTGTCAGTTATGAGCAGAGTTTATAATTTTTCAGCAGGCCCGGCGGTTTTACCTGTCGAGATTTTACAGGAAGCGGCGGATGAAATGCTTGACTATAAGGATACAGGAATGTCCGTCATGGAGATGAGCCACCGTTCAAAAGCTTATCAGACAATCATTGATGAAGCTGAGGCCGATTTGAGAAAGTTAGCCTGTATTCCTGATAATTATAAAGTTTTATTTTTGCAGGGCGGCGCCTCCACCCAGTTTGCCATGGTTCCGATGAATTTCATGAAAAACCGGAAGGCCGGATATATTATCACCGGCCAGTGGGCAAAAAAGGCGTGTGCAGAGGCAAAGATTTTCGGTGAAGTGACAGAACTTGCCTCATCCGCGGATAAAACATTTTCTTACATACCGGATTGCTCTGATTTAGCTGTGACAGACGATATGGATTATGTTTATATTTGTGAAAATAATACGATTTACGGTACGAAATTTCAGACACTGCCGGATACAAAGGGAAAAGATTTAATTGCCGATATGTCTTCCTGTTTTTTGTCCGAACCGATTGATGTTTCAAAATATGCGATGATTTTTGCAGGCGCACAAAAAAATGTCGGTCCTGCCGGCGTCACGATCTGTATTATCCGCGAGGATTTAATCAGAGATGATGTGCTGCCTTACACACCGACAATGCTTAAATATAAAATTCATGCCGACAATGGCTCCATGTACAATACGCCGCCGGCTTACGGCATCTATATTTGCGGCAAAGTCTTTAAATGGCTCTTAAAGACCGGAGGCCTTGAAGCAAGAGCGAAGATTAACCGCGATAAGGCTCAGATTCTTTATGATTACCTTGACAATAACACAATGTTTAAGGGTACCGTCGAGAAAGGAAGCCGTTCTTTAATGAATGTGCCGTTTATTATCGGTGACGAAGCACTTGAGGCCAAATTTATTAAAGAAGCAAAAGAAGCCGGCTTTGAAAACTTAAAAGGCCACCGCACCGTCGGCGGTATGCGCGCAAGCATTTACAATGCAATGCCTGCTGACGGCGTTAAGGCACTTGTAGAATTTATGAAGAAGTTTGAAGCCCAGAATAAAAGGGAGGCGTGATCGATGTTTAAAGTAAAATGTCTCAATCCTATCGCGGCCGTCGGTTTAAATCAGCTTGGCCGTCAGTGTGAAGTCAGCGAGGATATGAATACAGCGGACGCTGTTCTTGTCAGAAGTGCCGCCATGCATGATATGGAATTTCCGAAAACTTTAAAAGCTGTTGCAAGAGCCGGCGCCGGCGTCAATAATATTCCTATTGAGCGTTGCTCCGAAAATGGTATTGTTGTTTTTAATACACCGGGTGCCAATGCCAACGGCGTCAAGGAGGCTGTTATTGCCGGACTTTTACTCGCTTCAAGAGATTATGTCGGCGGTATTGAGTGGGTAAAAAGTGAAAAGGACAATGCAGATATCGCAAAACTGACTGAAAAACAGAAGAAAGCATTTGCGGGCTGCGAAATTTCCGGTAAAAAGATTGGTGTCATTGGTCTCGGCGCTATCGGTGTTTTAGTTGCCAATATTTGTGACCGTCTCGGCATGGAAGTTTACGGCTATGATCCGTATATTTCTGTAGAAGCGGCATGGAAATTATCGAGCCGCGTTCATCATGTCGATAATGTCGATGATATTTATGCGGCATCCGATTTTATTACGATCCATGTGCCGCTCATAGATGCCACAAAGAAGATGTTTAATGCCGAAGCGATTTCTAAAATGAAAGACGGCGTTGTGCTTTTAAATTTTGCAAGAGATTTGCTTGCAGATGAAGAAGCCGTTGCCGAGGCATTAAAATGCGGCAAAATCAGAAAATATGTATCAGATTTTCCGACGCCGCTTTCGGCTTCAATGGAAAATGCCATTGTCATTCCGCATCTGGGCGCATCCACGGCAGAATCTGAGGATAACTGTGCCGTTATGGCCGCAAGAGAACTTAGGGATTTTCTTGAAAACGGCAATATTACCCACTCGGTCAATTATCCTGACTGCAATATGGGCATATGCAAAAGCGCGGGACGTGTTATTATTTTCCACAAAAATGTACCGAATATGATTGCACAGTTTACATCGGCCTTTGCCGCAGACAATATTAATATTTCGGATATGATCAACAAAAGCCGCGGCGAATGGGCCTATACGATGGTTGATGTTGAGTCGCCTGCAACTGCAAAGCTTGTGTCCGATATTGAAGCCATCAAAGGCTGCGTCAGAGTAAGTGTCATTAAATAAACAGGGCTTTGCCCTACAATATCACGGAAGTTTAGGGGGCAGCCTTTAAACTTCCGTTTTGTCAGACAGGGGGAATTTTATGCCAACTATAACACCTTTTATGGCTCTGCGCCCGGACAGCACCTATGCTTCCCGCGTGGCGGCACTTCCGTATGATGTATTTACACCTGAGGAAGCCCGAAAAGAAGCTTTAAAAAATCCACTGTCATTTATTAATATTGACAGGCCGGAAACACAGTTTGAACCGGGAATCAATATGTATGATGACAAAGTTTATAAAAGCGGCGCCCGCCTTCTTTGGTCATACAAAAAAGACGGTATTTTTATACAGGATATCGTTCCGTGTCTTTATATTTACGCCCTGACTTATCATGGCCGTACACAGACAGGCATTGTCGGCTGCGCTTCAGTTTCCGACTATAAAAATAATGTTATTAAAAGACATGAACTGACAAGAAAAGCAAAAGAGGATGACAGATACAGACATATCAAAACGTGTATGGCACAGACCGGACCTGTTTTTTTAGCCTATCGCCATCAGGATAGCATCGATGCGCTTATAAAAAAGCTGACAGAAGAACAGCCGGTATATGATTTTGTTCAAAATAATGTCCGCCAGCAGGTGTGGGTAATTGACAAACCTGAGTATATTCAGACACTCTGTGATTGTTTAAAAAAAGTCCCTGAAGCTTTTATTGCTGACGGTCACCACAGGGCGGCAGCTGCTGTGCGCGTGAGCGAGGATCTGACACAGGCCGACAATCATATAGAGCCAGGGGTTTTAAGTGTATTTTTCCCGGATAACCAGCTGGAAATTTATCCGTATGCAAGAGCTGTCAAAGACCTTAACGGCATGACGCCGGAGCAATTCTTAAATGCTCTATCCGGAGATTTTATCCTAAAAAAATGTGATGCCTTACCAAAAATCCAGACACATCAGACAGCGCTTTATTTGAACGGATGGTTTCTCTTGACCGAGAAAAACCCATACACCGGTGAGGATCCCGTAAAAAAGCTTGATATTGCCATGGTTCAGGAAAAAATTATTGAAAAACAGCTTGATATTACTGATATAAGAAATGATACACGCATTGATTTTATCGGCGGTGTTGATTGTGCAAAAAAGCTTGTATTCCGCTGCCAAAATGATATGGCCGCAGGTTTTATGACAAAGGCTGTCACGATGGACGAACTTTTTTCTGTCGCCGCAAAAGGTGCGCTTATGCCTCCAAAATCGACATGGTTCGAGCCTAAACTGCTTTCCGGACTTTTGATTCACGCGCTTTTTGCGGATAAAATTGCCCCGCACATCATTGAATAAATAACGGTCTAATGGTATAATTAATGAAAACATATGTCAATATACAGGAGGTTACCTATGTACGAAAAATTATATCCATATATGCAGTGGCCACAGATTGAAGCGCTTGCTTATTCTGAACATAACCGGCCCCACAACATTTTAGGTCAGCATCAGGTTGATGAGGGCTTTTTAATTACGGCCTTTTTTCCAACTGCCGTGCAGGTGGATATTTTAGATACACATACAAAAAATATTTACCCGATGACAAAGATGGATGAGAGCGGTTATTTTGCGGCGCTGATTGAAACGACAAAGGCGATTACATATAAATATGAAATTATGTATGACGGCGGCGGTCATGACAGTCTGTATGATCCGTATGCCTATGAAAATATCATTGACAGCGATGAGATTCAGAAATTTAATGCCGGCATTAACTATGAGATTTATAAAGTTCTCGGCGCACATCCGAAAAAAATCAATGGCGTTTCCGGCGTTTTATTTGCCGTTTGGGCACCGGAAGCTGTCCGCGTCAGCGTTGTCGGTGATTTCAACCAGTGGGACGGCCGCCGGCATCCGATGGAATGTCTTGGTGAAAGCGGTATTCATGAATTATTTATTCCAGGACTTTCTGTCATGGAAAAATACAAATATGAAATCAAAACAAAATACAATAACGCTGTCGTTTTAAAGGCTGATCCATATGGCACTTACAGCGAATTAAGACCGGATACAGCGTCCATTGTTTATGATATTTCAAAATATAAATGGAATGACAGCCAATGGTTGAAGGCGCGCAGCAAACGTATTTCCGAGGAAGAACCGATGTCCATTTACGAAGTTCATCTCGGCGGCTTTTTGCGTCCTGAAGAAGATGATGAAAAAATCTTTTACAATTACCGCGAACTTGCCGTTAAGATTACGGAATATGTTCAAAAAATGGGCTATACCCATGTGGAGCTGATGCCTGTGATGGAGCATCCGTTAGATGAATCATGGGGCTATCAGGTGACCGGCTATTATGCGCCGACATCACGCTACGGTACACCGGAAGATTTTATGGCAATGGTTGATTATTTCCATCAAAATAATATTGGTGTAATTTTAGACTGGGTACCGGCACACTTTCCGAGAGATACTTTCGGACTGGCAGCCTTTGACGGCAGCTGTGTTTACGAACATCAGGATCCGCGCCAGGGTGCACATCCGCACTGGGGCACTTTAATCTTTAATTACGGCCGTCCGGAAGTAAGCAACTTCCTTATTGCAAACGCTCTTTACTGGGTTGAGCAGTTCCACGCCGACGGTATCCGCATGGACGCTGTTGCATCAATGCTTTATCTTGATTACGGTAAAAATGACGGCGAATGGATTCCGAATATTTACGGCGGCAAGGAAAATCTTGAAGCCATTGAAATGTTAAAGCACTTAAATTCTATCATGGCAAAGCGCAACAAAGGTGTCATGATGATTGCAGAAGAATCGACCGCATGGCCGAACGTGACAAAGCCTGTCGAAGAAGACGGCCTCGGCTTTAACTACAAGTGGAATATGGGATGGATGAATGATTTTCTCAATTTTATGCAGCTTGATCCTCTCTTTAGAAAGTTCCACTATAATGAACTTTTATTCAGTATGATTTATGCTTACAGCGAACATTTTATCCTTGTTCTTTCCCACGATGAGGTTGTTCACGGCAAAGGTTCCATGATCGGGAAAATGCCGGGTGAGTATGATGAAAAGTTTTCAAACTTACGCCTTGCCTACGGCTATATGCTTGGACATCCGGGAAAGAAGCTTTTATTCATGGGACAGGATTATGCCCAGTTTGCTGAATTTAATGAAGGTAAAAGTCTTGAATGGTTTATGCTTGAAAATGAACGCCATCAGCAGATGCAGGACTATGTGAAGGCGCTCAATCATCTGTATACAACTTATCCGGCATTATCAAAATATGATGATTATACGGAAGGCTTTGAATGGATCAACTGCATAGCAGCCGATGAAACAATTGTTTCCTTTATACGAAAGACAGATAAAGAAGATGAAACACTTCTGTTTGTATGCAACTTTACACCGGTTGTCCGTGAAAAATATAAAGTCGGCGTTCCGTTCAGAGGTAAGTTTAAAGAAATATTCAACAGTGATGCGAAAGAATTTGGCGGCGAAGGTCATATCAATCCAAGATTAAAGCAATCAAAAGCCAATGAATGTGACGGCAGAGATGATTCTATTCAGATCACTGTACCGCCGCTTGGCGTTTCCATCTTTACATGCACACAGCTGCCGCCTGCAAAAAGCGAGACAAAAAAAGCAACAAAGCGTACCGTAAGAAAGGTCAGCGCCGCTGGCGCCGAAAAAATCCCGGCTGATACTGAAGGGACTCAGGCTGCCGCCAAAGAAATCCCGGCTGTTACAGAAAAAATCCCGGCTGCCACACCGGTCATCGAAGTTTTGAGGGAGGAAACAGACGATAAATCTCCAATTGTTTCTGCATCCGGCTTCACTTCCAAAACGGACGAGCCAAAAGTATCACCAAAAAAAGCATCCGGTAAAAAGAAAAGCAGAGCACGACGAAAAAAAGGAAGATAACACCGATAGGAGGATACATCTATGTTTATGCTGACAGCAACAGTCACTGAACCGGCAGCAGTCAGCCGTTTAGAAAAAATACTCGATAAATTATTTGCAGATTTATCTGCACTCGGCAGCAACCTGATCACGGCGATTCTTGTTGCTGTCATTGGCTGGTATATCATTAAATTTATTGTCAAAGCACTTTCAAAGGTACTTTTCCGCTCAAAACTTGATGACAGTGTTGCCTCTTTTTTAACATCACTGACACGGATGATATTAAAGATTCTCCTTGTCATTATTGTGATCACAACACTCGGTGTCGATATGACATCCATTCTGGCACTTGTAGGCTCGGCCGGTCTTGCCATCGGTCTTGCCCTGCAGGGCTGCCTTTCAAACTTTGCCGGCGGCGTCCTTATTTTGATTTTAAAGCCTTTTAAAGTCGGAGATTATATTCTTGACGGCAATGGCAATGAAGGCACTGTCACAAGTATTGATATTATTTATACGCATCTTCTGACAGCGGACAACAGAGCCATTGTTGTACCTAACGGCGCACTGTCAAATGCCACCATCATGAATAATACTGAGCAGGATGTACGCCGGATTGATTTTAACGTCTCCGTCGATTACAGTGAAAATATCGACAAGGTAAAGCGGATTCTTCTTGAGTTGGCTGAAACTGACGAATTTGTTATAAAATCCGATGAAGAAAGACCTTATTCAGCTTTTGTCAATAAATTTGATCCAAGTGCCATCAGTATGACGCTGCGCGTCTGGGTGACAACGCAGGATTACTGGACAGCGAAAGCCGAAATACAGGAAATGATTAAATTATCGTTTGACAGAAATGATATCGTCATTCCATATGATAAGCTGGATGTCAATATTACAAACAGCAACATGTAAAAGTGCGGCACACCGCGGATTTATACTATTTTACATTATTTTACGACTTTTTTAAAGACAGCCCTTTTCAAGCGGCTGTCTTTTTTATATAATTGAATTATTCTGATACAGCCGATCAGTTCCGATGCAACCATGTTGTGAATATTAGTTCACAAACTTTCAGTAATCCTCAAAACAGATGGTTTTTATTACCTTTTAAAACTGTTATGAGGCACAAAAAATATAGTACAATACATATGAGAAAGTTGAAAGGTGTGGAGGATCGTGGATGTTGTCAAAAAGATAGAAAAGCTCCGCAAACAGCAGGAATGGACCGAATACAGACTTGCAAAAGAATCCGGCATTGCGCAGTCAACCTTATCCAATCTAATACATCGTGGGAACATTCCTTCGATTGGAACACTGGACAAGATCTGCAAAGCCTTTGGTATAACGATTGCCGAGTTTTTTGAAGATGACGGGCTTACATCCGATAAAAATGTGAAAAAGCTTCTCAAAGTTTATACGCAGATGGATGTACGCCAAAGACAAAAGCTGCTGATTTATGCAGCGACACTTCTTGCACGAAGTGAATAAACGCAGGTAAAAACCGCAGCATACAAAAGATAAAAGCCTCGGAAATATGGGCCTGATTTCCGGGGCTTTATTTAACACAGACTATGTATTTTTAATTTTCTTCCATATATTTTTTATTCAGTTCAATCACATGAGCCATCGCCTTAATACCCGGAGCGCCGATTGTATTTCTCGTATTGACACATGTTTTTATCGCAATAGCATCATAAATATCTTTCTCAAACACCGGGCTTATTGCTTTGTATTCTTCAAGGCTCATATCATCAAGCGCTATTTTTTTATCAATGCAGTAAAGCACAAGCTGTCCGACAATACCGTGGGCATCTCTGAACGGAACGCCATGATTGACAAGATAATCTGCAGCATCTGTGGCATTTGTAAAGCCGTGACGCGCACTGTCAGCCATCGCCGTTTTATTAATTTTCATTGTTGCAAGCATACCGTTAAAAAGTGTAAGACTGTTCTTGACTGTATCCATCGCATCGAAGGCCATTTCCTTATCTTCCTGCATATCCTTATTATAGGCCAGCGGCAGTCCCTTCATCGTTGTCAAAAGCGACATGAGTGCGCCATAGACACGGCCTGTCTTTCCGCGGACAAGCTCTGCAATATCTGGATTTTTCTTCTGAGGCATAATAGAGCTTCCGGTCGAATACGCATCATCCAGCTCAATAAACTGATATTCATTGCTGTTCCACAAAATAATTTCTTCGGAAAACCGGCTTAAATGCATCATAATCGTCGAAAGTGCGCTTAAATATTCAATCAAATAGTCTCTGTCGGACACACCGTCCATGCTGTTTAATGTCGGGCCGTCAAAGTCAAGCAGTTCTGCCGTCATATTCCTGTCAAGCGGATAAGTCGTTCCTGCCAGAGCACCGCTGCCAAGCGGACATAGATTCATCCGCTGTCTGATATCAAAAAGCCGCTGTCTGTCTCTTTTAAACATTTCAAAATAAGCGCCTAGATGATGGGAGAGTGTCAGTGGCTGGGCTTTCTGAAGATGGGTAAAGCCCGGCATATATGTATCTGTATTTTCTTCCATCAATGTCAGTAATGTGTGAAGCAGCGCTTTTAACCGCCGGTCCGTTTCATCAATGTCATCCCGCGTATACAATTTCATATCAAGTGCTACCTGATCGTTTCTGCTGCGGCCGGTATGAAGCTTTTTGCCGGTGTCGCCGGTACGCTCAATTAATGTGGCCTCCACAAAGCTGTGAATATCCTCATAACTTTCATCAAGCACTAATGTACCGTCAATCAGTTCATCACGGATACTTTGAAGTGCCGAAATAATCGTATCTTTTTCTGTATCCGTCAGTATGTGCTGTGCGGCAAGCATCGTCACATGGGCAATACTGCCGTCAATATCCTGCTTAAAAAAGCGCTTATCAAACGAGATTGAAGCATTAAAATCATTCACAAGCGCATCTGTTTCCTTTGTGAAGCGTCCGCCCCAAAGTTTCATAATTAAATCGCCCTCTTTCTTATGTCATATTTAGATCAGACTCTATGCAGTCTGAGGCTTAATCCTAATCATACACTTTTTCCCTTTAATGTGCAAGAGTGAATTTTGTTAAAAAGTCGAAAATAGTTATTTACAATTAAAAGTGTCCATGCTATAATTGACGAGTATGAGTAAACAACCTGTGCCCGGATTATCGGAAGACTCCGTCCATAATCTTAGCACAAGGCATTTTTAAAATCAGGAGGAATATGACATGATTACATCAGAGATGAAAAAAGACATCATTGCAAAGTACGGCAAGACACCTGAAGATACAGGTTCACCGGAAGTGCAGATTGCACTGTTATCAGCACGTATCACAGAGCTGACAGAGCATTTAAAAATTCACAAAAAAGACCACCATTCAAGACGCGGACTTCTTAAAATGGTAGGTCAGAGACGTGGCTTATTAGATTACTTAAAGAAAACTGATATCGAAAGATACAGAGCGATCATCGAGAAGTTAGGCTTAAGAAAATAATCAGCCCGATTAAGCCGCACGGCCTACGGTATATCCGCTGACCTGTGCGGCTTGATTTTTAGACATAAGAAATTTCGAGGGAATCTTTATGCCGAGACCACTGAAAAGCATACTGCTATGTAACAGCAGTGGATTTTTCAGTAGTTTCGGAGGATTCCCAATTTATCAATAAGGAGAAAAATTATGGCAAAAGAATTTAAAAGTTTTTCAATGGAGCTTGCCGGAAGAACATTGACTGTTGATGTCGGCAGAGTTGCTGCCCAGGCAAATGGCGCTGCATTTATGCATTATGGCGATACAGTCGTATTATCAACTGCGACAGCAAGTGAAAAGCCAAGAGATGGGATTGATTTCTTCCCATTAAGTGTTGAATATGAGGAAAAATTATACGCAGTCGGAAAGATTCCGGGAGGCTTTAACCGCCGTGAAGGCAAGGCATCTGAAAATGCTATTCTTACTTCCCGTGTCATTGACCGCCCGATGCGTCCTTTATTCCCTAAGGATTACAGAAACGATGTCACATTAAATAACCTTGTAATGTCTGTTGATCAGGACTGCAGTCCAGAGCTTACAGCGATGCTCGGTTCAGCAATCGCCACAGCCATTTCAGATATCCCGTTTGACGGCCCATGTGCAACAACACAGGTTGGTCTTGTAGACGGTGAATTTGTATTTAACCCGACAGCTGCACAGAAAGCTGCTTCTGATATGGCACTGACAGTCGCTTCTACAAGAGATAAAGTCATCATGATCGAAGCCGGCGCCAATGAAGTGCCTGAAGCTAAGATGATCGAAGCTATTTTTGCAGCTCATGAAATCAATCAGAAAGTGATTGATTTTATTGATACAATTGTTGCAGAATGCGGCAAACCAAAGCACGACTATATCCACTGTTCAGTTCCTGAAGAACTTCTTGAGGCTATTAAGGAAGTCGTTACACCTGAGCAGATGGAAGAAGCTGTATTTACAGATGACAAGCAGACAAGAGAAGAAAATATCCGCCAGATTAAAGAAAAGCTTAACGAAGTTTTCGCTGAAAACGAAGAATGGCTGCCTTTAATTGATGATGCTGTCTACCAGTATCAGAAAAAAACTGTCCGCAAGATGATTTTAAAAGATCACAAGCGTCCTGACGGCCGCGCGATCAATCAGATCCGTCCGCTTGCCGCTGAGATTGATTTACTTCCGAGAACACACGGCTCTGCTATGTTCACAAGAGGCCAGACTCAGATTTGTACAGTAACAACACTGGCGCCTTTATCCGATGCTCAGCGTCTTGACGGTCTTGATGAAGCTGAGACAACAAAGAGATATATGCACCATTATAACTTCCCGTCATACTCCGTCGGCGAGACAAAGCCTTCAAGAGGTCCGGGACGCCGTGAAATCGGTCACGGTGCACTTGCCGAAAGAGCATTAGTACCTGTACTTCCAAGTGAAGAAGAATTTCCTTATGCTATCCGTACAGTATCTGAGACATTTGAATCCAATGGTTCAACATCACAGGCAAGTATCTGTGCTTCAACAATGTCTCTTATGGCAGCAGGCGTTCCAATCAAAAAGCAGGTTGCCGGTATTTCAGCAGGTCTTGTGACAGGCGAAACAGATGATGATTATATCGTTTTAACAGATATTCAGGGACTTGAAGACTTCTTCGGTGATATGGACTTTAAGGTTGCAGGTACACATGACGGTATTACAGCCATTCAGATGGATATCAAAATCCACGGTCTGACACGCCCGATTATTGAAGAAGCTATTGCAAGAACAAAAGAAGCAAGAGAGTATATCATTAATGAGATTATGACACCGGCCATTGCCGAGCCTAGAACAGAAGTCGGCAAATATGCGCCGAAGATTACTCAGATTCAGATTGATCCTGATAAGATCGGCGATGTCATTGGCCAGAAGGGTAAAGTTATCAATCAGATTATCGCTGAAACTGATGTAAAGATCGATATTTCAGAAGACGGCGCAGTATCTATCTGCGGTGTTGAAAAAGATAATATTACAAAAGCTATTAAAATGATTCAGATGATCGTTTCCGAATTTGAAGCTGGCAAACTTTATGAAGGTAAAGTTGTAAGCATTAAAGATTTTGGTGCATTTCTTGAGTTTGCGCCGGGCAAAGAAGGCATGGTTCATATTTCCAAGCTTGCTTTCCACAGAGTTAATAAAGTTGAAGATGTTCTCTCACTCGGTGATGTCATTACAGTAAGATGTATGGGCAAAGATAAGATGGGCAGAATCAGCTTCAGCTTAAAGGATGCTATGGAGCGTCCTGAGAGAAAACCGTCTGAAGAAAAAACAGAAGCTTAATTTCCAGCCGCTGCCTGTTACGGATTTCCTGACAGGCGGCGGCTTAATGTATATATAAGGGGGTTTTACAATGAAACAGCTTAAACTGGCGCTGATCGGCTTTGGCAATGCAGGCAGGGCTTTCGCGTCCATGCTTACAGCGAAACAGACGGAGATCAGGGCGCTTTATGACATAGAAGTTCTTGTGACAGCCATCGTCACCGCAACGCGCGGAACAATTATTGATGCCGAAGGTATTAACCTTGACAGAGCTTGTGCCGATATCGAAAATAACGGCTGTTTTAATCACAGCACACGGGGATTTTGTACAAAAAATGCAGCGGATGTTATCGCCGAAGCAGATTATGATGTTATGTGCGAGCTGACGCCTCTGAATATTAAAACAGGGCAGCCTGCAGCCAGCCATATTTTTTCTGCCATTGCCCGGAAGAAACATGTAATTACAGCCAATAAAGGGCCGGTGGCATGGTATTACCGTGAGATATTAAAAGCAGCCAGAGAAGCCGGTGTTCTGTTTTTCTATGAAACAACCGTGATGGATGGCACCCCTGTTTTTAATCTTGCTGAAAATACATTAAAGCTCTGCCATATTACGGAAATCAAAGGCATTTTAAACAGCACGACCAATTATATTCTTGAAGAAATGGAAAAGGACAAGCCCTATGAGGATATTATTGCAGAGGGACGGCGCCGCGGCTTTATTGAAGCCGATATGTCCATGGATACAAATGGCTATGACGCTGCAGCAAAGCTTGTTGTATTGATGAATGTCCTTATGAATGCAGGTCTGACACCTGATGATGTCCGGCGCACAGGCATCGACAGTATTACAAAAGCTGATATCGCAAATGCTTCCGCACAGCATCAGAAAATAAAGCTTGTATGCCGCGGATATGAAACGGAAGATGGCTTTATGGCTGAAGTATTGCCTGAACGTATTTATATTTCCGATATGTACGCCTCCGTTAGCGGCACGACTTCTGTTGTAACACTGACAACCGATCTTATGGGTACGATTTCTGTTGTAGAACATGATCCGGAGATTGAACAGACAGCTTACGGTATTTTCGGGGATATGCTGCGGGTACTTGACAGCATTTAACATACCATTTATCACTTATACAGTTTCAATATAACTGTCAAAATAAAAGAGTGCCTGCAGCAAACAAGCATGCAGAGCACTCCTTTATTTTGGGATACAACTTTAAAGTATAGAGGGGAACGGCGCCGTATGCGCCTTAAGTGATTATCGTTTTGACAATGTATGTGTTACAGCATTGACTTCAATATTTTCATACTTACCGACATATTTATCAACCATCTTATGATTTTCTGTCGGTATAATCACAATTGAATCAACCTTTGCTTTTTCAGACTCACTCATCGGCCGGCTTAAAACAGCACCGCAATCCGGACATCTGAACTCTTTAATTTCTCCAATCTTTGCAGCATTAAAAGGGGATATTCTTAATTTTTTTCCATCTGCATAAGGCATTACGTTGCTGCTTCCGCATTTTGCACATCTGAACATTGAAATAGGTGTTGTCATAGTCATTACCTCCGTCTTCTATAAAATAAATGGTTATTGTTTTTCTTTGTTGTCTATAATATAATACAATTAAAACAATTTGTAAAACGCATATTTCTTATGATTATCATGAATAAATTTCATGCAAATATTTTTTCAGAATAATTAGCATGTTTTATGAAAGGAGATGCACGATGAGTCTTCAAAAATACGAAGCATTTATAAAAACAGTTGAACTCGGAAGCCTGACAAAGGCAGCGGAAACACTTGGCTATACACAGTCCGGTGTCAGCCATATGATTCAGAGTCTTGAAGATGAAGTCGGAACAAAGCTGATGCACAGAGATCGTTCCGGCATCCGGATGACTTCTGACGGTGAACAGCTTTTGCCGTATTTCACAGATATATGTGCCAGCCAGCACAAATTGGAGAATAAAATACAGGATATTTTAAATCTCAATTCCGGTCTTATACGCATCGGTACATTTACAAGCGTTTCTGTGCAATGGCTGCCATTTATTTTAAAAGAATTTCTTGAGGATTTTCCAAAAATAGAATTTGAAGTGCTGTACGGAGAATATGCAGAAATCGAAAACTGGATTTTACAGGGAAGGGTGGACTGCGGCTTTATAAGACTTCCGTCTGCTGCAAAGCTTAAAACAACATTTTTAAAACAGGACGAGCTCGTTGTTATTCTGCCTCAGAACCATCCTCTTACAGCGG
>SAMEA3387468__coassemble_2257_pt1 | contig 21160 bp, 20 predicted proteins | sample SAMEA3387468__metabat2_low_PE_040 | metagenome-assembled genome bin SAMEA3387468 (sample SAMEA3387468) | Felis catus | biome: Faeces | place: United Kingdom | collected 2012 | reverse complement strand
GACCAATACTGGTTTCTTTTTCATAGTCATACCTCCTGAAAATTTATTGTTAAAAAATTTTTATTTGCACATTTGTAAAAAAATATGTACTTTTTTGCACATTTGGCTTATACTACAAGTAAGAGAAGGAGAAAAAATTATGTCTTACGAAAGTATAGCCTTAAACCAGGAGCTTATCGTTGATAAGCTGTATTCAATGCATTATTTTGAATATATGAATGATTTTGTTTTTGCCGGCGAAGCCCATGACTTTTGGGAATTTCTCTGTGTCGATAAAGGTGAAGTCTTTGTCACCGCCGACGACCGGGAATATCAGCTCAAAAAAGGCGATATTATTTTCCATAAGCCCAATGAATTTCACAGTGTCCGGTGCAACGGCAAAAGCGCGCCAAACCTTGTCGTCATTTCCTTTGACTGCATATCACCGGCCATGCATTTCTTTGAAGAAAAGCAGCTTATTGTCAACGAAGCAGAACAAAAACTGCTCGGAAAAATCATTCAGGAATCCCGCCATACCTTTGAAGGACGGTTGGACAATCCATATCAGACAAAGCTTATTATAAGCAGCAGCGCACCTTTTGGCGGTGAGCATCTCATAAGAAACTATATTGAGCAGCTTCTTATCTCTCTCATACGCCGCTACAATTTTGCCCTTCCCGAAAAAGACGGTGGCCTAAGTGCGCCAAAGCTGACGGCACATAATGCGGATAATGAGCTTTACGAAAAAATCATTCATTACATGGAGGAGCATATCACATCCAATATTGCGATTGAGCAGCTCTGCCGTGACACACTCATCGGACGTTCAAAGGCCCAGCGGCTTTTTCACGAGCGGCATCAATGCGGTGTCATTAATTACTTTTCCGAAATGAAAATCACAACGGCCAAAGAGCTTATACGAAGCAACAGTATGAACTTCACGCAAATATCCGAGCATCTCGGTTATACGTCGATCCACTACTTTTCGCGGCAGTTTAAAAAAATCACCGGAATGACACCGTCGGAGTACGCAACCTCCATCAAAGGACTCTCAGAAAACAAAACTTCCTGATTTTCCTGTTGAATCTATAGTAGCACGTTTGCATCAAAACATCTTTGCACAAAATGACTGTTTTTTTGCATTATATTAAGTCAAACGCCCATGCATATTTTGTAATTTTTCACAAACATCCATGGGCGTTATTCATTCTCTCTTTATTTCTATTATCTTAGTTTCTTAAGGCAATTGACCGGCATACGTCCTGTAATGAGCCGTTTTCCGTCACTGTAGCCTTCCTCTCTGCCATCAAGCTCAGCAATCAGTATATTTCTCAATCTGTCAATCTTATCTTCTGCCTCCGGACTGTCTATAAGATTATGTTCTTCATGCGGATCGCCTGCAAGATCAAAATACTGCTCTTTTCCGGTCTGCGAAAACCATATATATTTTTCATTTTCTGTCACAATCCAGTGATTTGACTTTTCTCCAAAGCTGTGCTCACCGTGAAGATACGGCCGCACGGCCTTTGATATATGATCCGCTTTCACATATGGCAAAAGGCTGATGCCTTCAACTGTTTCGGGAATCGGCGCCCCTGCCATATCAAGCACTGTCGGCATCACATCCCGGAGCTCGACAACCGCATGGCTGACTGTATCCGGCTTTATGCCAAGGAACTTCGTATTGCCCGAAATAATCATCGGAATGTGCACACTGCCCTGATACGGAAATGCTTTTCTGAATAAATGATGATCGCAAAGCTCATCGCCGTGGTCGGACGTGAAAATAAAAATACAGTCATCATAAATGCCTTCGTCAATAAATGCCTGCAAAAGCCGCCCGATCTGATGGTCAAGATGGGTGACGCAGGCATAATAGCCAATGCGCGCCTGCCGTATCATTTCCTCATCAGCAGGCCCTGTCGTCGAATCAAAAATACGTCCCTTCTGTCTTAATTCACACATATCTTCCCAGTCGCCAAGCGCCGGCGGCGCCAGTTTTTTATCTTTGTACATGTCAAAATAATACTGGGGCGCGTCAAAAGGCGGATGCGGCCGCAAATAAGATGCCATTAAAAAGAACGGCTTCGACCGGTCCCGCCGCCTTAAAAAGTCAATGCTGCGCGTTGTCACCCAGTTTGTCGGATGAAGTTCTTCATCATACATCCACGGCCGTGACACCCAGCTGTTGCACTCAAGACCGGTATCTGTCACATCTGCCTCAATGCCCTTTTCTTTTTTCAGCCAGTACATATAGTCATCGGCAACTCTCTGATTTTCATAATACGGCACATCAACACGGCGGTTATAGTGCAGATAACCGTCATGCAGTTCAACATTGTGAAAGCCTGTCAGATTTCTCAGCGGATAAACATGCATCTTTCCGACGCACTGTGTATAATATCCGGCCTTTGAAAGCTCTCCTGCCATCGTGTGGGCATAATTCCACGCCACGCCGTCCTCATAACCGACACGGCCGTGACCTGTCTGACTCATCCCCGTATGCAGCGCCGCCCGTGCCGGAATACATGTAGGACATGAGCTGTACGCATGATCAAAAGCGACACCTTTTGATGCGAGTGTATCTAAATACGGTGTCTTTACATCCGGGTGTCCCATAAATCCCATACAGTCCCCCCGGAGCTGATCCGTCATAATCAAAACAATATTTGGCTGTTTCATAATTTACCTGCCCTTCTCTTTGTATACTTTACTTACAAGTATATCAAACCGCCGTCCAAATGCAAGTGGCGATTTTCTCCTCTTGATTTTTACCGCCCCATCATGTAAATTAGTATAAGAATATTTCATGTAAAGGAGTTTTACTATGGCACAAATAAATATACCTGTGATTCATCAGGCTGACGATATTATAAATTGCCAGAAGCATCCGATTGCCCATTATATGTGGCACTGTGTCCGCCGTCCAGAAGCTTACGGACAGCTTGCCGTTTTAGACGGCGAGGGACTCGTTGTCCGCCTCGTATGTCATGAGCGCCAGCCGCTGACGACCTATACACATAATTTTGATCCCGTTTATAAAGACAGCGCGCTTGAGGCTTTTTTCCTGTTCGGTACTGTCGGCGATGTCTATATGAATTTTGAATTTAATTCTACCGGCGCTGTACTGACAATGGCAGGCAACGGACGCGAAGGCCGCACGCCTTTTGATGCTGAGACAATTTCCGCCCTGAATATCCGTACTCAAAAAAAAGAAGATGCATGGTCTGTCACCTTCTTTTTACCGCTTTTTGTTATCCGCCGTTTTTACCCTGACATGGCATTAACGCACGGACATACATTTTCATTTAACTTTTACAAAATCAGCGAATCCGCTAAAGATGAGCATTACGGTGCTCTCACAGAAATCCCTCTGGAAAAGCCGGATTTTCATGTGCCGCAGTTTTTTGCAAAGGCTGTGATCGACTAAAAATCATACTTTATAAATCGTGCCCGGCCGCCCGCGATAAAGCCGGTGAATTTATCGCGGGCGCTATGATGAATAATTTTCCAAAAAATCATAGAGCGCCTTCTCATCCTTCACTTCAAAACCACTGATTGCCTTTGCCCGCATATCTTCCGGCAAATCAGAAAGTGCAATGTCCGTATATTCATAAACTGTTTTTTTGTCGCTGTAATACACTGTCAGACAGCCTCTGTTAAACCGTATATAATATTTTTTAAAATCATCAGGCAGATGATACGTTTTTCGCGTCATAATATATTCCGGCGAAAAATACATAAGCTCATAGCTTACAAGGCCTTTATTCAATTCATTTAACGGCATTTCTTCCATATAGCTGTCAAGCTTTTCTATCATTTCCGTCCGTGTCAGCCCCAAAAATGCCGCAGGCAGTGTTAAAATTTCTTTTTCTGATGTTTGTGTCTTTTCGTCGTAAACTTCCGAAATAAGCTTCGTCTCTGCACCTGTCATTTCTTTTGCCGATACAGGCGCTGCCTCCTCAATGTACTTTTTCTCATCTTCACTTAAATCCTGCCGTCCGCTCATTACAAAATATCCGAAAAGACCGCCGCATGCACATAAAAACAATAAAGAACAGATCATATACTTTTTCATCAATTTCACTCCTTTGATGTATGAGACTTGAAAGTCTCTGTATCGTATATTATCTGTTCTTTTTTAATACTTATACAAAACACCTGCAAAAGATTTGCCGGTCTTAAATTAATTTACACCGTCGGCAAAAAGTTAAAAGCTTCTGTCCTTTAGGCAGAGATAAAATATCATTTTCCGATAAAATCCCCGTAACGACGATAAATACAGCGTAAAAAATAACGGCGGCAGCGATTGAAACAATAATTGCTGCAAAATTACTTGCCATTATAGCATAAACACCCTGATAAACGAGCCATGTCAATATACCCATTGCCACAGAAACAAGTGTCGGCATGACAACACTGTATTTATACTCCTGCTCGTAACCGATGTATTTTTTCATAGCTCTTAAGTTCAGCCAGCACATCAAAAAGGCAAAGACATAATTTCCGAAAACCATACCGTATATATTCATATCGAACACCTTAAATACAATGCCAAGCGCCGCCGCATGAACAATCATTGCGATGACTGAATGGATGACCGGCGTTTTCATATGGCGGATGCCCTGAAGAATGGATATCGTCACTGTTGACAGTGAATAAAATGCAATTGTCGGCGCGCCGAGAATAAGAAGCATTTTTGCAAGCTCCGATGTATCTGAAAACATCAGCTGCATCATCGGGCCCGCAAGCACCATAAGCCCCACGCAGCACGGCATGGCAATCACCATTGTCAGCCGCACGATCTGGTCAATTTTATCATAAACCTCTCCCATCTTCTTTAACGCAACCGAATGGGCCACTGTCGGAATAAGCGCAATACCGATGGATGATGTCAGCGCCAGCGGCACATTTAAAAGCAATTTATATTCGCCGCTGTAAATACCAATAAGCTGGGAGCGCACCTGACTTGTATAACCCATGCCGTCCAAAATATTATTAAATAAAAACGCATCGACAATGCCGCCCAGCTGATACATTGTCTGACTCAAAATAATCGGCGTCATCGTCACGACAACAAGCTTTAAAACATTCCGGTATGTAATAAGCTCTTTATGCGGCGTCCGGTCACGGCGAAGATGTCGGCGCACCGTCGGGGCATAAAGATGGTAAACAAGCACACAAAATCCAAGAGCGCCGACCGCACCTAAAAACGTTCCGAGCGTTCCGCCCGCCGCACCGTAGGCCGGACCTTTGACAATGAGAAAATATGCCGCAATCACACTGACAGCCGCATGGATAATCTGCTCGATCACCTGAGAAATTGCCGTCGGCATCATCGCATTCTTTCCCTGAAAATAGCCTCTGTACACGCCAAGCAGCGCGCATACAAAAATTGTCGGCGCCAGCACTCTTAAAGCCGGCGCGACCTCAGACATATTAAACATCGCCTCAGCAATCCATCCGGCGCCAAAAAATGTAAGCAGCGAAAATACAAGACCTATCATTCCCGCAAAAATCATCGTTCCCTTCATCAGGCGCTGAAGATTTTTATATTCGCCATTGGCAAGATAGGACGCCGAAAGTAACGAAAATGCAACCGGTATACCGTTTGAAGACACTAAAAGTAAAAACTGGTAAACTTCATAGGCATTGGCATAATAACCCATGCCCTCCTGTCCGACAATACGAATCAGCGGTATTCTGTATAAAAGGCTGATAATTCGCACGACAATCTGTGCGCCGGCCAAAATTGAACTGGCTACAATAATACTGTCGTTTTTTTCTTTTCCTGTCTGATTCATGAATAACCTCTCTCGTCTTTACGATTATGACACTGTCACCTTATAATCGGTCGGAATCACGGCGATATAAGATTTGCCCGGATTAAGCGAAAGTTCTTTGCCGTCTTCTGTATAATATCTCGTATAATCTGTCTTTAAATCCGCTTTTTTCCATGTGATATCTACACACCTGCCGTCAGTTATATACAAGCCCCTGCCCTCACCTGTCAGTGCAATATCCTGGCAATCCGACGGTGCGTCAATACATGAATATGGCGCAAACTGGATAATGATATTTTTAAAGGTCAGCTGTTTGTCATTAACATCATCCATATGCGGCTCACCATACTGGAATTTCTTGTAAACCTTATTTTCAGCATCATATTCAAGCTGTGCATCTGAACTTGTAGGAATCTTCACCTTCTCTGCGTTCTCACCATCTGACGGCACTGTATCTTTTGTAAAAAAGTTTAAACGGCTCTCATAATTTTCAGGCAGTGCCGTATCTGCGCCGAATCTTCCGATAGCATGGACAATCTGCTCGCCTGTCATATAAACATTGTGCGGCGCTACTCTGTCAGAAGCGCGGTAATAATCTGAATTAAGGCCGCCTGCCATCAGCTGCAATGTCTTAATGCCTTCACTGTTAATTCTGTTCTCAGCAAATATAGACCAGCCAAAATGACCGTAAATCGCTTCCTCATCATGGGCAAAATCAAGATAATAATGTCTTGCACTTCTTATCGGGCCAACCTTTTCAAGCGCCTCATAATTTTGGAAAACAGCCATCAGACGGGTAATCTTGCTTTCCACAACTGCCTCATATAAAATATCAGCCTGTGAAAGACCGCTTTGAGGCAGCGCCTCCGTCACATTATTGATCATCAGCGCCACAGGACGTCTGTTGTTTACAGCTTCATCAACAATCTCACCGGTCAGATGACTGATTGCCTTGCCCTCCGGCACGACAAACTCCGTCTCTGTTTCCGTTTCTGTTTCCGTCTGCGTTTCACTCTCAATCTTAATCTGGGTTTCTGTCTGAGGCGCCTGTGTCTCAGCTTCCTTTTTGCCGCAGCCTGAAACAGCAATCGCAGCCGCAAGCATCAGCGCCGTAATCCCCGCAAATTTTCTTTTCATCATATACATTCCTCCTATCTGCCAAGATGAACAAGCTTTAATATATCATTTTGCTTAAGCTCCATCGCTTCTGTTTCCTCAGGCTCCATATGGTCATAGCCAAAAAGATGAAGCATACTGTGGGCTGTTAAAAATCCGAGCTCACGCTGTTTTGAATGACCGTATTTTTCCGCCTGTTCAATCACTTTGTCCACAGAAATAATAATGTCGCCAAGCATCAGTTCGCCTGTCTCCGGATTAAAATAATCCTCAGCATCACATTCCTCAAGGAATGAAAAATCACCCGGCGCCACATAATCAATCATCGGAAACGAAAGAACGTCTGTCGGCTTAAATAAATCCCTGTAATCTCTGTTAATGAGCGCAATTTCTTCATTTGAGGTTAAAACGACATTAATTTCTGTTTCATATGGACAGTCCTCAAACTCAAGCGCAGCCTCCACGACAGTTCTTATAATTTTTTCATAGTCAAACTCAAGCGCTGTGTCAACTTCCTTTTCAATATTTAAAGTCATTTTTTATCCCTTTCTGCAGTTCTTCTGCTTCTTGCCGTCTGTTTTGTCTTTGCTGTTCTTTCTTCTTTTTCATGATACTTTTCAAAAGCCTTAATAATATCCTTGACAAGCTTATGACGGACAACATCCCGGTTTGTCAGGCCGACAACGGCAATATCATCGACATCTTTAAGAATACGGGCACATTTTTCAAGCCCCGAATGCTTATCCTGCAAGTCTACCTGTGTCACATCACCTGTCACAATAATTTTAGAGCCCTCACCAAGACGTGTCAGTACCATAAACAGCTGTTCAAGGCTGGCATTCTGACTCTCATCAAGAATAATCATGCTGTTGCTTAATGTACGTCCGCGCATATAAGCAAGCGGCGCCACCTCAATAATGCCGCGTTCAAGACAGCGGTTAAACTTTTCTTCACCGAGCATTTCAAAAAGTGCATCATAAAGCGGTCTTAAATACGGATCAACCTTGCTTTGCAAGTCTCCCGGCAAAAATCCGAGATGCTCACCGGCTTCCACTGCCGGGCGTGTCAGAATAATACGTGAAATATCCTCCCGCTTTAAGGCTTCGACAGCCATCGCGATTGCAAGATACGTCTTTCCCGTACCGGCAGGCCCTGTGCATATCGTCACCGTATTATCCGTCATTGCCTTAATATAATTTTTCTGTCCGATTGTCTTACACCGGACAGGCTTTCCCTTAAATGTCACCGTAAGAACATCCTTCATGACACTCACTGCATCATCGGCGCTGCCATCCTCCACAAGCTCAATGGCCTGACCGATCACAAGCGTATTCACATCCTGACCGCCGTCATACATCTTTTTTAACGTATCAATTGATGCCATCGCTTTATCGACAGCAGCCTGCTCACCGGTCACTGTCAGCACCATATCACGACAGACAACAGACACCTTCAAAAGCTTTTCAATTTCTTTTATATTTGCATCGTAAGGCCCGAAAATCGCACTCATCTGTGCGGCTGATTCAAACTCTGTATTTTGGCTTACCAAAACATGCTCTCCTTTTCAAAATAGAATTTCATATCGCGCCTTTTACCACACAGGACAAAGCCTTTTGATGCGGCAAAAATAGCGCTGACGGATTTTACATCCGTCAACGCTCATTATAACAGATATATTTATTTTCGTAAAGGCGGCTGTAAAGAGTTTCTATTTCCTGCCTTGTCGCCAAAAACTCCGAAAATGCGCTTGCGCTTCCCGCAGCCACACTCATTTTAAAGGCGTGTGCCGTATCCTTTTTCTCAAGCCATCCTGCAACGAAACCGGCCACCATAGAATCTCCTGCCCCGACAGCATTCATCACCTTTCCCTCTGGCGCTTCAAGCATACAGATATCACCTTTTTCCGAAAGGAACACTGCCCCGTCACCCGCCATCGAAACGAGCACATTTTTTGCACCTGCTTTCAAAAGCTTTTTTGCATAAGGCACGACAGCTTCCTTTGTCTGAAGCCTGATGCCAAAAATCTCCCCAAGCTCATGATGATTCGGCTTTATAAGAAACGGATGATATTTAAGAGCATTTAAAAGTAAATCCTTTGTTGCATCTACAACAAATAAAACACCTCTGTCCTGAAGTCTTTCTAAAATTATACTGTACATATCATTTGGAAGACTGTCAGGAATACTTCCCGCAAGTACAAGCACATCCCCGGCAGTTAAAACATCAAGCTTCTCTAAAAGCGCCGCCGTTTCCTCTGCACTGATGTCCGGTCCCCGGCCGTTAATTTCAGTGCCGTCATAATCCTTTAATTTTACATTAATTCTTGAAAAACCGTGCTTTACACGGATAAAATCACTGTCTAAACCAATCTTTTTTACTTTTTTTTCAATTTCTTCCCCGGTAAAACCGGCAGTAAAGCCGAGCGCCGTACTTTTTATACCGAGATTATTTAATACAACAGAAACATTAATGCCCTTGCCCCCGGCAAAGATCTGCTCTGCTGTCGTTCTGTTTGTCATACCCGGTTCAAAATTGCCGACTGAAACAATGTAATCTAACGACGGATTAAAAGTCACTGTATAAACCATAATTATTTCTCCTGTCATATTCATTATACAAATCTATTATACCACGCGCGCAGTAAAGAAAGCGCCCGAAGGGCATTTGCTTTGCAAGCCGTGGATTGCCGGTATAAACTCCGCAAGGCGGAGTGCCCGGTAAAACCGGGCTGATTGCACTCTGTGCAATCATTATACCATCATTTCGCTTTATTTTCCATCGGCTTATACATAAATTTAAGTCCCGCACGGCATTTCCATAATGACATAACCAGTCAGTAACAAGTCGTCTTTTGTCACTTCAAAATCCGTATGATTTTCAATCAGTTTTGCGCCGTCATTTCTCATTGTCTCAAGCTTTCTTTCAAAGTCCCGCGACGCTATTGTTCTGATTTCTTCCGCCGTATACAAAGCCGGCGTCTGTGTATATGGCTTACGGCTTGTCACCGTCACGGCAAAAGGCAGATAAAAATCCTCTGTCAGACGGAATACCTTATATTCCACTGTTTCATCATAATCTGACATCGCACTGCGGGACATATCAGGCACAGTAAACGTATGCCCGAACAGATGAATGGCATAACTCTTTTTTGCTTCGCCGGCGTCATTTTTTTTTATATAATGTCTGTCATAGCGCCTGTCAACAGCAAACCTTACCCGAAGTACGATATCCGCGTCCGCCGCCGCAGGCACTGTCTTTACGACTGTCCCATCATCACCGCAAATATCCATCCCAGCCGCAACGAGCACATCACCTTTTTTTACAATATCCCCCTTTTTTACAAGCGGCGTCCCTGCCCTTGTGATCATAGAAACAACGGTTCCCGAATAAGGCGCGCATAAATCACCCGTGTCTGCATCTGGCATCTTCATATCCGGCTGTCCCTCCTCAATATCAAGCATCAGCTTTGTACCCGTAATTCTTGCCGACACCCATGAAATACGCGGATATTTAAGTCTTATATTTTCTTCCACCTCGGAGGGCACAATATGCCTCTTTAAGCTTCCCGCACCGGCACCGATTTCTGCAAGATATGCAGAGAGCATTTCATCGGTGTAAAAAGAATTGCCGCAGACTTCCACAGCCCATATGTAACGTGACAGGGCAAAAATAATGAGCACTGCCGATAAAAGTCCAAAAAAGAAGAATTTGTGGACGGCCGCTTTTTTTAAAATGACCGGGAACCCATAAGCGTCCAGAACTGTCACACAAGCACCACACACAAGCGCAGTTTCTGACAAATCCCGGATATACGGCGTCAGTACAAAAGCTTCCAATCCGCCGTCACATGGGCATATATCCCACAAATAGAGCCGGCGGCGCTTACAAAGCATCAGAAGTCTTCCCGCATCGGCTCCCAAAATGCGGCATCGGCTGTATCCTGCAATTTTCTGCCATAATCTGTACATAAGCGCTCACCTCCAAACATCATATTTCCGATATTATAAAAACCGGATCTGACCTATATGACCGGACACAAGTATATCGTCCTCTGTAAAATAAACGATTTTTAGCCGCTGCCCCTCAATGCTCATCCGCCACTGTTTTCCCGCAAGACGTATATGCTCATTTTCATAAAGCGTCATTATACCATAATTTTCCACATGCACCCACAAGCCTGCCCGCATTGTAATCATCGGAAGTGAGGCTTCTGACTTTTGCATCTGTGCCTCCTCACAGGTGTGCGCCGGTGCCGGGCGCCGTTTGCATTGACTGAATCCTTTTTCTTTTTCACGCCGAAACTTCTTATGTCTTTCCATCACACACCGTCCGCAAAGCTTTGTTTATAACATATGTGCACACGCAAAAAAAAAGACATATTCTTACCGGTTTACAGTAAAAATATGTCTTTTGGTTTACTCACTTATTGCAGCAGGCAATTATTTATACTTGCGCTTTCTAGCTGCTTCAGATTTCTTTTTACGTCTTACGCTTGGTTTTTCGTAATGCTCTCTTTTACGGATTTCCTGCTGGATTCCGGCTTTCGCGCAGTTTCTTTTAAATCTGCGTAAAGCACTATCTAAAGTTTCGTTTTCTTTAACGATTACATTTGACATAGCTCACACCTTACCTCCCTCCAGTTGCGTATTGTGCCTATACAACTGTCTGGGTATATTTTCATAGCACTATTAGAATTATAGCATATTTTTTTTATTCGTCAACTATTTTCAAGCGAAATTTTATATTTATAATCAGAATATGTGTAATTAAGGCCACTATTTTGAAGCATTGACGGAATCAGAGTGTCATATGCGGCATTAATTCTTGAAACTGCATGTCTGTCTAAAAGCCCTTCAAAGTGCTCCGGCGCCTCTTTCGCCTCACAGACAGGAATGACTGAAATCGCCTCGTCCGTCCAGTTTGAATAAACCGGCGTCACATGAATCTCCTTAATCCGCGCCTTCTTACCCTGCTTCACAAAAACAATATCAAACAGCGCGCCGATATCTCTGTTGCCGGTACCGCCCTTATATTGCTGGGATGACAAAAAATTACCCATCGAGTAAATAATCACGCCATTTCTTTGTGTGCCGTCATCTGCGCTCACCGGATAAACTTCCACCGGCTGGAGCGTATGCGGATGACTGCCAAAAACAACATCGGCACCGGCTTCTATAAGCTTTCGTGCAGCTGACTTCTGATTATCATCCGGTGTCTCGGCATAATTTTCTCCAAAATGCAGCATTACAACAACAGCCTCGGCGCCTTCGTCTTTCATTGCCTTTATATCGCTGCACATCGCCGCGATCTTTTCCTCCGAATAATCATCAATCGTTTGGACAAGCGCCGCGTTGCTCTCATCGACCGCAGGCATTTTTGCCGTATAGGCTGCCACACCGATATCAAGACCATTTTCTCTGACGATTGTATAGCCTTTATCCGACGCTGCTTTCTTTGTGCCGACAACACAAAGTCCTGCATTCACCGCTGTATCATATGTCCGTATGAGCCCTTCGGTGCCGCTGTCTAAGGCATGCTCATTGGCTGTGGACACAATGTCAAAACCAGCCGATGCAATCGCCTCTGCCGCTGAATCCGGCGTATTAAAGTTCATATCACTGACATTGGCGCCGTAGCCGTAAAAATCAGTATACTTACCCTTATCTTTGCCTGCAAAGGTCGTCTCAAGACTGCCAATGACTAAATCCGACGGCTCAAGATATTTTGAAATATACGAAAAGCTGTCTGAAAAATCAAAGGTTTCTGAAGTCTTATCATAGGCTCTGTTAAGCTGCCATTCAAAAAACATTAAATCCCCGGCACCGCTGACTGTGATCTCGCGCTCAAGCGCCGTATTCACATAGGATGAAATCAGCTTTTCGACAGATGTTACCTTAAAATCAAGCCGGCCGCCGGCAATGCCCGGATGATCCACGTAATAATCTCTGGCATTGCCCGCATAGTGAACACAGGCGATAAAAACTGCGGCAAACATAAGCACTGACAGCAAAAGCGCTGCTGCCTTTTTTGTCACCTTCATGAAAATTTCCTCTCCGGTTATTAACCAAGCTGGCCTTCAAGCACTTTCTTAGCTTCCTCTAAGGCTGCATCAATGCCTGCCGGATTTTTACCGCCGGCCTGAGCCATATTCGGGCGTCCGCCGCCGCCGCCGCCCACAAGCTTTGCAATACCCTTAATAAGATTGCCTGCATGTGCGCCTGCTTTCATTGCCTCGTCGGTTGCCATTGCAAGAAGACTTACCTTTCCGTCATTTTCAGATGCAAGCACAATAACACCGTCGCCAAGCTTTGTTTTTAACTGGTCGCCGAGATTCATAAGATTTGTCATATCAACGCCCTGCATCTTTGTCGCAAGAAGCTTAACACCCTTCACATCGACAACGTTGGACATAACATCGCCCATAGCCTCTTTGGCCATTTTATTTTTAAGCTTTTCATTTTCTGACTGTAATTCTTTCATTTCTTCAAGAAGTGTCTCAATTTTCTTAACAAGCTGTGCAGGCTCTGTTTTTGCCGTCTTTGCAGCCTCATTAAGCTCGGCTTCCATATGATTATAGAAATCAAAAACGCCCTTTGATGTCAATGCCTCAATACGGCGGACACCCGCTGCCACGCCGGCTTCTGAAACAATTTTAAACACACTGATTTTACCTGTATTTGATACATGTGTACCACCGCAAAGCTCCTTGGAAAAATCACCCATTGAAACAACGCGGACATCATCGCCGTATTTTTCACCGAAAAGTGCCATCGCACCTGTCTTTTTAGCTTCCTCAATCGGCATGACCTTTGTAAGCACCGGAAGATTTTCTTCAATTTTGGCATTGACAATTGCTTCAACCTTTTCAATTTCTTCCTTTGTCATTGCTGCAAAATGCGTAAAGTCAAAACGAAGTCTGCTCTCGTCTACGAGAGAACCGGCCTGCTGGACATGACTTCCCAAAACTTCCTTTAAGGCCTTCTGAAGAAGATGTGTCGCACTATGGTTTTTCGCACTTGCACGTCTTCTGTCTGTATCAATCTTTAACTCGACAGATTCATCATTTTTAAATACACCTTTAATGACCGTACCTACATGACCGATCTTGCCGCCCTGAAGCTTGATGACATCTTTTACTTCAAAGATACTGTCATTGCCGTAAATAAAACCTCTGTCAGAAGCCTGACCGCCGCTTGTCGCATAAAACGGTGTCGCCTCAACAAAAATTGTGCCGTTCTGACCGTCACTTAATGCCGGGACAATCTCATCCTCTGTTGTCATCACTGTAATCTTTGATGTATAATTATCATTTTCATAACCGACAAATGTACTTGTCAGGGCAGGATCGATAGACTGATAAACTGTCACATCTGCGCCCATATAGTTTGTTGTCTTTCTTGCAGCTCTCGCCTTCTCACGCTGTGCATTCATTGCTGCCGTAAAGCCATCCTTGTCAATCTCGATACCGTCATCTTCTAAGATTTCTTCTGTCAAATCCATCGGAAAACCATAAGTATCATAAAGCTTAAAAGCATCCTCACCGGAAAGCTGCTTGCTGCCGGATGCCTTCAGCGCCTCCTTCATCTCTGAAAGAATAGAAAGTCCCTGGTCAATTGTCTTATCGAACTTATCCTCCTCCTGAGTGATCACTTTGAAAATATAATCCTTATGCTCCTCAAGCTCTGGATAACCGTCCTTTGATGTCTCAATCACTGTGCGGCTCAAATCTGAAAGGAATTTGCCTTTAATGCCAAGTAAGCGGCCGTGACGTGCAGCGCGGCGCAGCAGACGGCGGAGTACATAGCCTCTGCCCTCGTTAGACGGCAAAATACCGTCAGATACCATAAATGTCACAGAACGGATGTGGTCTGTAATAATACGGATAGAAATATCTGTCTGATGGTTTTCTCTGTAAGATACGCCTGCAAGATGACATACTTCTTCTCTCAGTGCCTTAATTGTATCGACATCAAAAATCGAATCTACATCCTGAACAACCGAAGCGAGACGCTCAAGCCCCATACCTGTATCAATATTTTTGCTTGCCAGTGTCTCATAATGGCCATGGCCGTCATTTTCAAACTGTGTAAATACATTGTTCCAGATTTCCATGTAACGGTCGCACTCACAGCCGACTGTGCAGCCCGGCTTGCCGCAGCCGTACTTTTCGCCGCGGTCATAATAAATTTCAGAACACGGACCGCAAGGACCTGCGCCATGCTCCCAAAAATTATCTTCCTTGCCGAATTTAAAAATACGCTCTGCCGGAATACCCATTTCCTTGTTCCAGATTTCAAAAGCTTCGTCATCCTCCTCATAAACAGACGGATAAAGTCTGTCTGCCTCAAGACCGATGACTTCTGTCAAAAACTCCCAGCTCCATGCAATGGCTTCGCGCTTAAAGTAATCGCCGAAGGAGAAGTTTCCGAGCATCTCAAAAAATGTACCGTGTCTGTCTGTTTTACCGATATTTTCAATATCACCTGTACGGATACACTTCTGACATGTCGTCACACGGTTTCTCGGCGGAATCTCCTGCTTTGTAAAATAAGGCTTTAACGGCGCCATACCGGAGTTAATTAATAATAAGCTGTTATCATTGTGCGGAATTAATGAAAAACTTTTCATTGCAAGATGTCCCTTGCTCTCAAAAAATTCAAGAAACATTCTTCTTAATTCATTTAATCCATACTGCTTTCCCATATTTTAAGCCTCCTGCAAATTAATCATAAAAACTTTTATGTCAAAAAAACAGACTAGCATATGCCAATCTACAGACATATGCTAGTCTATTATAATTTCAAAATTATGCTTTGTCAATTAAAGGCGGCGCTTATTTGCACCCTTTTTCCTAATTTTTTGCTTTTTTTGAATGTTTCACTGTACGTCCGAGAACAAAGCCTCCGACGGCAACGCCGATAAGTATTATAAACTTTACGGTATAGGATACAACTGCTGATAATAAAGCCGACATCTTAAACCCTCCTGTCATCTCATATTTTTACTTTTCCCAAAACCTTCTAAAATCAGTGTCTTGAAGCCATCTCATCCATAATTTCTTTCCATGTAACACCGCGCTGCGCCATAAGCACCATCATATGATACAAAAAGTCTGTAATCTCATACTTAAGCTCGTCCGAATCCGGATTCTTTGCCGCAATAACAATCTCCGTCGACTCCTCGCCAACCTTCTTTAAAATCTTGTCAATGCCCTGCTCAAACAAATAATTTGTATAAGAACCTTCCTTCGGATGCTCCTTTCTGTCCATGATGGTTGCCATCACTTCCTCAAGAATCGTCAGCGGATTCGTCTCGTCATAGGCCTTCTTCACAAGATTTGTATAAAAGCAGCTTCTGTTGCCCGTATGACAGGCCGGTCCCTGCTGTGATACTTTCGCGCGTATTGTGTCCATATCACAGTCAATGTCAAGCGCTTTCACATACTGGAAATGGCCGCTCGTCTCACCCTTTTGCCAAAGGCACTGACGGCTCCGGCTAAAATAAGTCATCCGCCCGCTCTGAAGTGTCTTTTCATAAGCCTCGGCATTCATGTAGGCAAGCATCAGTACCTCGTCGTTCTTATAATCCTGTACGATCACAGGAATAAGACCGTCACTGTTTAATGTAAATGCTTCAAAAGGTACGGCACTCTCAAACACATGCACCTTTACGCCTCTTTGCTGGAGATAAAGCTTCAGCCCCATCACATCCATACCCGACGGAATGAGCTTTTGGTCAGCCACACCAGCCATCCTCGGCTTTAAAAGGCACTGACGGACGTCCTCCTCGCTGTCATAATCATCCATCGCCATAATATCAAAATCATACAAATCCATCGCCAGTGAAAAATGCTTTAAAATACGCCGCTTTATAAATAAGTATCGCACACCAAGCTGGGATAATACTCTAAAAACTTCCTCCGGGCCTTTAACTTCATCTTCAATACAGACAGCCACCTGTTCGCCGAAACGGTCGGCAGCCTCCTTAATAAGACGGATATCCGCCTCCTGTCTGTATGAAACGACTGCTTTTGCAGCCCCGGCATAAATAATTTTTTTAACATTCTCAAAGCGCGCATAGCTTTCGCCGACATAAAGGGCAATGTCTGCCGATGCCGATATCCCTTTCACAAGCTTAATAAGGCTTTCCTCCTGTTCACGGCACGGCTTATTCATATCTCTGATAAACAGTCCGTCCGCATGACACTCATCCATATGGACAGCAATACATTTCGGATCATACATCTCCCACCCGATCGTGCCGTCATTATCTAAAAGCATCACCGGAATAATCTGCTTTGTCTCCATCTCTGTGCTTCCTTCCCTATCCGTCTTATCAGCCGGCTACAGTGAACCCTTCGTTGATAAGACGTCCTGTATTCTGTCGTCCATGCCGCAGGCCATATCAAGGGCTTTGGCAAAGGCTTTAAATATACTTTCTATTATATGATGATTATTGACACCTGACAAGACCTTTATGTGCAAATTCATGCCGGCACTGTAAGAAACGGCGTAGAAAAACTCTCTGACCATCTCTGTATCAAAGCCGCCGACACGCTCAGCTGTAAACGAGGCGTCACATACTAAATACGGCCTTCCCGACAAATCAACAGCCACCGCTGTCAGCACCTCGTCCATCGGCAGCATAAAAAAACCGTAACGCTTAATGCCTTTTTTATCACCGAGCGCCTTTTTTATGGCTGTGCCGAGCGCAATCCCCGCATCCTCGATTGTATGATGACAGTCCACATGCAAATCACCGTCAACCTTTAAATCAAGATCAAAAAAGCCGTGACGGGCAAAGCCTTCAAGCATATGGTCAAAAAACCCGATACCGGTGTCAATATTTGCTTTTCCCAATCCATCAATATTTAATTTAAGGCAAATATCCGTCTCCTTCGTCTTTCTTCTGATTTCACTCCTTCGCTCAGACATCACTTGCCCTCCTTATTTTCAAACCGCACCTCAATGGAATTGGCATGGGCTGTCAGTGACTCGGCCTTCGCAAACTGAATAATATCGTCCGCCGCCTCACAAAGCGCTTCTTTTGAATAATAAATAATACTGGACTTTTTCATATAGTCATCAACACTAAGCGGTGAGAAAAACTTCGCCGTACCATTTGTAGGCAGCACATGATTCGGCCCCGCAAAATAATCGCCAAGAGGTTCTGAAGAATATTCTCCGATAAAAATTGCTCCGGCATTTCTTATTTTTGTCATCACTTCAAAAGGATTTGCCGTCATAATCTCAAGATGCTCTGACGCAATCTCATTGGCGATTTCAACTGCCTGATTCAAATCATCGGCCACCAAAATATACCCGTAATTTTCCAATGATTTTTTAATAATATCGCTTCTTGAAAGTGTTTTAACAAAGTTTTCAACTTCCTCTGAAACCTCCGCCGCAAGCGTCTGGCTCGTTGTCACTAAAATTGCCGAGGCAAGCTCATCATGCTCGGCCTGTGAAAGCAAATCTGCCGCCACAAACCGTGGGTTTGCCGTCTCGTCGGCAATCACTAAAATTTCACTCGGCCCTGCCACAGAATCAATACTCACATGACCGTAAACCGCCTTTTTGGCAAGCGCCACATAAATATTGCCCGGTCCTACAATCTTATCGGCCTTTTTTACCGATTCAGTACCGTAGGCAAACGCCGCAATCGCCTGAGCGCCGCCAACCTTATAAATCACATCAGCACCTGCCTCAGCCGCCGCAACCAATGTGACCGGATTGACCTTGCCGTCTGCACCGGCCGGTGTTGCCATCATAATTTCATCGACACCAGCAACCTTTGCCGGCAATGTGTTCATAAGCACTGTCGACGGATAAGACGCCTTGCCGCCGGGCACATAAATGCCGACACGCTTTAGCGGCGTTACTTTCTGCCCTAAAATGACGCCGTTTTCCTTACTTTCAAACCAGCTGTTCTTCTTTTGTTTTTCGTGATAAGCCCGAATATTTTTTCCGGCACGGCGGATAACCTCCACAAGAGACGATTCTACAAGGCTGTACGCCTCTTTAATTTCCGCTTCGCTAACCTGTATATTATGTGCACTTAAATCCGCCTGATCAAACTTTTTCGCATATTCAAAAAGTGCCTGATCGCCTTCAGCTTTGACACGCGTCACAATCTCTCCGACGGCTGCCTCATAGCTGCCGTACTGATTTGGACTGCGTTTTAACAGATTTTCAAGAATATTTCCAATGTTTTTCTCATCAATATGACAAATTCTCATGACTTTCTACGCCCTTTCATCAAGCACAGATTTCAGCTTATATAAAAGACTGTTAATCCGCTCATTTTCCATCTTCATGCTCACCTGATTGACGACAACACGGGCCGACAATGCACATATTTCCTCAAGCACCTCAAGCCCGTTTTCCTTAAGCGTTGTGCCTGTTTCCACAATATCGACAATGACCTCGGAAAGCCCTACAATCGGTGCCAGTTCCACGGAACCGTTCAGTTTAATGATTTCTACTGTCTGATTTTTGCGGTTATAAAAATAATCCTTGGCAATATTCGGATATTTGGATGCCACACGGATTAACTGGTGATTTTTTAAAAGCGCTTTTGCACTTTGCGGCCCGCACACGCACATCCGGCATTTGCCAAAACCCAAATCCATCACCTCGTAAAGCCGCCGTCCCTCCTCAAGCAATGTATCCCTGCCAACAACACCGATATCGGCTGCGCCGTATTCCACGTAAGTCGGCACATCCGACGCCTTTGATAAAAACATCTTTATTTTCAAATCTTCATTGACAAAAATCAGCTTTCTCGTTTTTTTATCTTTCATCTCATCCATCGTTATCCCGATGGTTTCAAACAATTCAAGTGTCTTTTCAGCCAGCCGCCCTTTAGCCAGCGCAAAAGTCAGATATTTCATCGCAGCGCCTCCCATACATCTTTTATAAGCATCCGCCCGGATACTCCTGTAAAAGCATCAATAAGCTCAGCCTCAACATCATTCAAAAGACGGCATATTTTGTCAAGCTGATGATGCTGACAATAAGCCATATAGTCTGCCGTCGTACAGCCGCCGCGGAAATTAAGCAGCGCTGTGCGGATTTTCTTCGCCCGGAGTCCTGCGCCAAAAGCGATGGCCGCCGCCGCATTTTCCTTTTCATACAGGACAAGCACTGACGTTATATCATCTGCCACATCTATTTTCTGTCTTGAAAGCGCCGTCAACAGGCGGTCGATTTCTATGGCAAAGCCGGTACTTGCCGCCGGTTTTCCAAACTGACCCATCAGATGATCGTAGCGCCCGCCTTTTAATACAGCCTCACCTGTGCCATAAGTATAGCCTTTAAAAATTGTCCCGGTATAATAATGATATTCACTGAGCATTCCCAAATCAAAGGAAATATATTTCTCAAAGCCATACTGACAAAGAAGGGCATAAATATGTTCAAGACTTTCCAGCGCCGAGACGGCCGAAAGACCGGCAGTCATCTGCTTTGCCTCTTTAAGCATATCGACACCGCCAAACCACTGGGGCAGCTTTGTGAGAACCATCTTAATCTCCTCGGCAATCGGCAGCTTTTCCACAAGCGTCTCAATACCGAAATAATTTTTATTCTCAATCAGAAGCCGCATTGCTTCCTCCGTATCGCTATCAAGCCCGGCTTCTTTGACAAGCGCCTTAAAAAAGCCGACCTGACCGATATCAATCTGAAAATCCGTAAGCCCCGACTCAAGCAGCAAATCGACTGCCGCGGCAATAACTTCCGCATCGGCAGAAGCTTCCCGGCTTCCGATAAATTCGGCACCAAGCTGAGTCACTTCTTTTAGACGTCCCTGATAGCTTGAATGATTTCTGAAAATATTGCCAAGATAAAAAAAACGCATCGGAAACATCTCATCGCCGTAATATTTTGAAACGGCTCTCGCAATCGACGGCGTAATATCCGGCCGCAGCACAAGCATGTTGCCGTCCCTGTCAAAAAACTTATACATCTCACGGGCACTGACTGTCCCGCGCTCCGTATTAAATATTTCAAAAAATTCAAAAGACGGCGTCCTTATTTCCTCATAACCGTAAAGACGCAGCCGATCTTTAAGCTTACTTTCCAAAACACTTTTTTTAGCACATTCCACATTATAAATATCTCTGACGCCCTCCGGCGTATGCAGTAATCTGTCTTTCATGTCACCGCTCCCTTGCTTTATCATGCTAATTTGTTACTAAGTTAGTGTAAATTATATAAAAGACATCCTGTTTTGTCAAGCGCTACTTTTGCCGGATATTATTTTCGAAAATACGTCTTTTCATC
>SAMEA3387468__coassemble_2234_pt1 | contig 22274 bp, 15 predicted proteins | sample SAMEA3387468__metabat2_low_PE_040 | metagenome-assembled genome bin SAMEA3387468 (sample SAMEA3387468) | Felis catus | biome: Faeces | place: United Kingdom | collected 2012 | reverse complement strand
ATCTGCCGTTTGGCAAAATGTCTTGTATCTCTTTTAAGAATATAGACAGCTTCTTCAAGTGTTGTTTTACCGTCCAAATAGTCGATAATTTCTTTATAACCGAGTCCCTGCATGGAAACGAGGGATTTTGTATAACCCATTGACAGAAGCTGACGGACTTCATCAATAAGACCGGCATGGAGCATCTTGTCGATACGCTTTTCAATACGCTCATAAAGGATCTGTCTGTCATGCTCAAGAACAAAATACATGAAATTATAAGGTGACTGCTTCTCTCTTTGAGTTTTATTGTGCTCTGATATTTTCTGCCCGGTTTTGTGATAAAATTCAAGGGCACGAATGACTTTTTTGACGTTATTTTCATGTATTTCGGCAGCAGCCTGTGCATCAACAGCCAAAAGCATTTCATGAAGCATTTTGGCACCGCCCGGATTTGCTGCTTTCGCTTCAAGGTCGCGCCGGTAGCTCATATCGTCATCTTCTGATTCAAAATCAATGTCATAGAGCACAGATTGGATATAAAAGCCTGTGCCGCCGACTAAAATCGGAATATGGCCGCGGTTATAAATTTCTTCCATATAGGCTTTTGCCTTTTTCTGAAAAATAACGACGTTAAATTCTTCGTCAGGCATAAGTTCGTCCACGAGAAAGTGGGGAACACCCGACATTTCATTTTTTGTAATTTTGGCTGTACCGATATCCATATATTTATAAACCTGCATGGAATCGGCAGATATAATTTCACCGCCGACGGCCTTTGCAAGACCGATGGACAGCTCTGTTTTGCCGACGGCTGTCGACCCTGTCAGTATAATTAAAGGCTTTTTGGCACTTTCCATAGGTTCCTCCATCCGTTATTGAATACGTTTAAATTTCTTTTCAAGTTCGTATTTGCTCATTGCGATAATTGTCGGGCGGCCGTGAGGGCACGTATAAGGATTTTCAGCCTGCAAAAGAAGCTCGATCAGCGCGTCAGCCTCTTTTAATGAAAGCTTCTGATTTCCTTTGACAGCCGCTTTACATGCCGTCGTTGCCAGTCTGTCTGCAATCATATCATCATTGAAACGTCCGGTTTCAGATGTCAGCTGGTCGATCATTTCAATCATGATATCCTTGGCGTCAAAGCCGTAAAGTTCCATCGGCACTGCCCTGACAGCATATTCATTGCCGCCGAAAGGTTCGATTTCAAAACCGAGGGATGTGAAGCTTTCCATATGCTCTTTGACAGCAACGGCTTCCTTCATAGATAATGATAAAATCATCGGCGGTTGTAAAATCTGGGATGATGGCCTATTTTCCTTATAGCGGGCAAATATTTTTTCATAGAGAACTTTTTCGTGGGCGGCGTGCTGGTCGATAATAAATAATTTGCCGTCATATTCCACAATCCAGTATGTATCAAACACCTGCCCGATCAGCTTATGGGACGGCCGCGCTGCTTTAGAAAGCAGCGGCGTCTCAAAAAGAGAAATCTGGCTTGATGTGACAGATTTTTCAGGAATTGCAGACTGCATCACCGCAGCTTTCGGCGCCGCAGATGCTTCAGATACTGTTGATGCTGCTGACGCTGTTGATGATGCTGCTGATGATGGCTGCGGCTGAACCGGTTTTGGTGCAGGCGTGCTTTCTGGCTTCGCTGTTTCATTCTGCCGCGGTATTTCAATTGATTTTGCAGCTTCATAGCGGACCGGCGTTTCTTTAAGCTGCGCTGTTTTAAATGGCGTTTCCTTAAGCTGCGCTGTTTTAACCGGTGTTTCCTTAAGTATGTCTTCTTTAAATTGTGCCGCCCGGCGTTTCGCTTCAAAAGGTTCGGGAATAGATGGCTTTGGTGCTTTGTTTATTTCTGCATCTGCCTTTGATTTATCTTTATCATCGCTGCCGATACTCACCTGAGGGATGATTTCCCGTCCCTCAAGCGCCTGGCGGACGGCATGATAAACAAGACGGTAAATTTCTTCGTTATTGTTGAAACGGATTTCCATTTTTGTCGGATGAACATTGACGTCAATGAAATCTGTATCAATTGTAAAATGAAGCACTGTCAGAGGATATTTATGAACCATAATAAAGTTTTTATAAGCTTCCTCGATAGCCTTTGTAATAATACCGCTGCGTATATAGCGTCCGTTAATAAAATAATTTTCATAAGCCCGGTTACCGCGGCATATGAGCGGTTTGCCGATAAAGCCGCTGACCTTGCTGCTCCCTGCGCTTGCCGAAACTTCGAGGAGGTTTGCTGTAATATCACGGCCGTAGACATTGTAAATAATGTCTTTAAGACGCATATTGCCCGTTGTGTGCAGCTTCGTCTGACCGTTGTTTATAAACTTAAAAGAAATTTCCGGGTGTGAAAGGGCAAGACGGTGGATTAAATCACTTATATAGCCGGCTTCGGTCATGGCTGTTTTTAAAAACTTGCGCCGTGCAGGCGTGTTATAAAACAGATTTCTGACAATAAAGGTTGTTCCCTGCGGGCAGCCGATATCCTCGGCAGAAATTTCTTTGCCGCCTTCAATTTTATAGCGCACACCGGTTAATGCGCCGGAGATTTTTGTCATCAGCTCTATCTGAGAGACAGCGGCAATGCTGGAGAGCGCTTCACCGCGGAAACCAAGGGATGAGACAACAAGCAAGTCCTCAGCGGATTTAATTTTACTTGTGGAATGTCTGTAAAAGGCGATGGGAATATCATCCCTGTCAATGCCTGTGCCGTTATCTGTAATACGGATCAGGCTGATGCCGCCGTCTTTGATTTCGACGGTAACAGCCGTTGCTTTTGCGTCGATGGCATTTTCGACAAGCTCCTTGACGACGGACGCCGGCCGTTCAACAACCTCCCCCGCCGCAATTTTATTAATTGTACCGGAATCAAGAACGTTAATTTTTGACAATCGTATCTACCTTTCTTTTAAATTAGGACTTTAGTGTTTTCTGCATTGAAAAAAGTGCGTTTAAGGCATCCATCGGCGTCATATTGGAAATATCCATTGATGCAATTTCGTCTAAAACATGCTGCTTTGCACCGGCAAATGCGTCGGTTTCTTTCGGCGATTTTTCTGCCTTTGGTGCATCAAAAAGAGAATACTGTCCGTCGTCATCATTCTTTTGGCTTTTTTTGCGGGCGGATGCTTTTAAATCAGCCGTTTCAATTTCTTTGGCGCGGTAAGAAATATCCGCGTTGCTTAATTCCTCCACCAAATCCTTGGCGCGCTCGATGACAGGCGCAGGTACGCCGGCAAGCTTTGCTACCTGAATACCGTAGCTTTTATCAGCACCGCCCTTGACAATTTTTCTTAAAAAGATAATATCATCGCCCTGCTCACTGACAGCGATACAGTAGTTATGAACACTGTCAAGCTTGCCCTCAAGCTCTGTCAGTTCATGGTAGTGGGTGGCAAAAAGCGTTTTGGCACCGATAAGCTTTGGATTACTGATGTATTCGACAACGGCCCATGCAATACTCAGGCCATCGAATGTACTTGTACCGCGGCCGATTTCGTCAAGAACGACAAGACTGTTTTTTGTAGCGTTGCGTAAAATATTGGCAACCTCGGTCATTTCGACCATAAAGGTACTTTGTCCGCTTGCAAGGTCATCGGAGGCACCGACACGGGTAAAAATGCGGTCAACAATGCCGATGTCAGCGTATGAGGCAGGGACAAAGCTGCCAATCTGCGCCATAAGAACAATAAGTGCCGTCTGACGCATGTAGGTTGATTTTCCGGCCATATTCGGTCCTGTAATAATTGCCATCCGGTGCTTATCGCTGTCTAAATAAGTATCGTTATCGATAAAGCCGTCACCGGTCATTTTTTCAACAACGGGATGTCTGCCGCCCTTAATATCAATCCGGCCTTTTGTGTTGATTTTCGGACGGACATAGCCGCCGGCACAGGCCACATGGGCGAGAGAGGCATAGACGTCGATTTTGGCAAGTGCCTTGGCTGTCTGCTGGATTCTTAAAACTTCTCCCGCAATCTTATCTCTGATAGCGGAGAAAATGTCATATTCAAGGGAAAACAGCTTGTCCTCTGCCCCAAGGATAATATCTTCAAGCTCCTTTAATTCAGGGGTGATATAGCGCTCTGCATTGGCGAGCGTCTGACGTCTTGTCCAGTCTTTTGGAACAAGATCCTTGTAAGAATTTGTAACCTCAAGATAATAGCCAAAAACTTTGTTGTATTTGATCCTTAAGTTTTTAATGCCTGTTTTTTCTTTTTCCCTCGCTTCGAGTTCGGAAAGCCACTGCTTGCCCTCGGTCTTTGCACCGCGGTATTTATCGATATCTTCGTTAAAGCCTTCTTTTATAATCCCGCCGTCTTTTAAGGCTAGGGGCGGATCATCATTAATGGCGGCTTCGATAAGGCTGCATATATCTTCAAGACTGTCGAGCTGTGCATATGTTTTTGCAAGCTCTCCTGATTTAAAGCTTTCCATCAGATATTTGACGTGTGGAATCATGGCAAGCGAATTTTTAAAAGCAATCAGATCTCTCGGATTGGCAGATTTATAGCTGATGCGGCTTATAAGACGTTCAAGGTCATAAATCGGGTTTAAGTATTCGCGCAGCTCCTCTCTCGTAATCATATCATTGCTTAATTCTTCGACAGCATCAAGCCGCGCTTCAATTTGTACAGCATCAACGTAGGGCTGTTCAATAAAGGTACGCAAAAGCCGTGCGCCCATAGCCGTCTTTGTTTTGTCAAGTACCCATAAAAGAGAGCCGCGCTTCTGCTTTTCGCGAAGTGTTTCCAAAAGTTCAAGATTTCGCCGTGTGGCACTGTCGATAATCATATATTTTCCAGAATTATACGGTGTCAGATGCGTTAAATGTGTCAGAGCATTTTTCTGAGTTTCGTATAAATATTGTAAAAGAGCGCCGGCGGCAATAGTTCCGGCCGGATAATCGCTGATACCAAGACCGTCAAGAACAGAAACGTGAAAGTGATTTTTTAATTTATCGATGCACAAAGCTTCGTCAGTATACCATTTGTCGAGTACGGAAACAGAAATACCGAGTCTGTTTTTAATGTCTTCCAAATCAACGCCGCTCATCATAAAATAGTCGTTGTGGATAATTTCAGCCGGAGCATATTTTGTGATTTCATCAATAAGCTTTTTGCCGGAATCAACTTCAGTGACATAATAATCACCGGTTGAAACATCGGCGGTAGATATGCCGAAGCTGTCGCCAAAATAAACAATGCACATCAGGTAATTATTTTTTGTTTCATCTAATGCCTGTATGTTTAAGTTTGTACCCGGTGTGACAATGCGGATAACCTCGCGTTTTACGATACCCTTCGTTGTTTTCGGATCTTCTACCTGCTCGCAGATGGCAACCTTATAGCCCTTTTCGATAAGTTTATTTAAGTAAATATCGACGGCATGGTAAGGCACGCCGCACATCGGCGCCCGCTCGGCCTGTCCGCAGTCTTTACCTGTCAGTGTGATTTCAAGTTCTTTTGATGCTGTCAGGGCATCTTCAAAAAACATTTCGTAAAAATCGCCCAGCCGGTAGAATAAAATGCAATCCTTGTACTGAGCTTTAATTTCCATATATTGTTTCATCATTGGTGTTAAAGGTGCCATTGACTTCCTCCGTTTTCATTTCGTTTATTTTAAAATCCCGCATACACCATATCGATGCATGCGGGATTTGAAATCATATTTTTGTTTTTGGTGTTATTGCAGGAGTTACTTCGCATAGTCGGTAACACGTGATTCACGTATTACATTGACTTTAATCTGTCCCGGATATTCCAATTCAGACTCGATCTGTTTTGAAATATCTCGTGCCATAAGAATCATATCTGCGTCGCTTACCTGATCAGGAACTACCATTACTCGGATTTCTCTACCTGCCTGAATAGCAAAAGATTTATCAACGCCTTTGAATCCGTTTGCAATATCTTCTAATTGTTTTAACCTGTTTGTGTATGTTTCCAATGTCTCACGTCTTGCACCCGGACGTGCTGCTGAAATTGTATCGGCAGCCTGTACAATGCAAGCAATCAGTGAAGCTGGCTCAACATCGCCGTGATGTGATTCAACAGCATTAATAACGATGGCAGATTCCTTATACTTGCGGCATAAGTCAACGCCAATCTGAATATGAGAGCCTTCCATTTCGTGGTCTACGGATTTACCGATATCATGGAGAAGACCTGCACGCTTTGCAGTGCGTACATCTACGCCGATTTCGGCAGCCAAAAGACCGGATAATTGTGCAACCTCGATAGAATGCTTTAAGGCATTCTGTCCATAGCTTGTACGGAATTTCATCTTTCCAAGCAGACGGACAAGCTCAGGGTGAATACCGTGAACGCCGACCTCAAGTGTTGCATTCTCACCTTCCTCGCGAATCATCTGTTCAACTTCTTTTTGAGCTTTTTCGACCATTTCCTCAATTCTTGCCGGATGGATACGACCGTCCACAATGAGCTTTTCAAGCGCAATGCGGGCAACCTCTCGGCGGATTGGATCGAAGCTTGATAAAATCACGGCTTCCGGTGTATCATCAATAATTAAATCAATGCCGGTCATCGTTTCGAGTGTACGGATATTACGTCCCTCGCGTCCGATGATACGTCCTTTCATCTCATCATTAGGCAGAGGAACGACAGAAATTGTCGCTTCGGAAACATGATCTGCAGCACACTTCTGAATGGCTGTCACTACATAATCCTTCGCTTTTTTGTTGGCTTCCTCTTTGGCCTTTGCTTCCATGTCTTTAATCATCATGGCCGTTTCATGTTTGACTTCATCTTCAACAGTTTTTAAAAGATATTCTTTTGCTTGTTCGGAGGTTAATCCTGAGATTCTTTCAAGTTCCTGTACGCGCTGTTCACTGAGAGCTTCCACTTCCTGTTTCTGACGGTTTAATCTGTCTTCCCGTGCAGAAAGCTGGTTTTCTTTCTTCTCAAGGGCGTCGGCCTTGCGGTCTAATGACTCCTCTTTGGAAAGAACACGCTTCTCATACTTTTGTAATTCACTTCTGCGCTCTCTGCTCTCGCGTTCAAGTTCGTTTTTGTTCTTTAACGCTTCTTCTTTGAGTTCAAGCATGCCTTCACGTTTTTTGGTTTCCGCTGTTTTCATGGCTTCGTCAATAATTTCACGGGCCTTTTCCTCAGCGCTTCCGATTTTGGCTTCTACAACTTTCTTTCTATAAGAAATTGCCACGTTCCAAGCAATCAGTGCAGTAATAACTACAGCAATAACAACAGCTATTGTAACTATAACTGGTGTTGGCACAGGTGCACCTCCCTATTAAATTTTGCTGTATTTTTGTGCAAAAGCACAAATTCACAACAAATTAATTTTATACTTTTTCATAACTTATGTCAAGTAAATTTCAGATTTCTTTTGCGGTCTATTTTTTTGAAGTTACTTTTTTAATTCGATTTATGCGCCGTCTTCCCCGGCGGCACGAAGTGCTTCTTTAATTTCGCTGTATGTATAACCTTTTCTAAGAAGAAAGCCCATGAGCTTTTGCTTTTTACCAGCATCAGCAAGTGTTTCCCGGATGCTGCCGCCGCATTTGCTCTTAATAAGGCGCAGAAGCTGGGGGCGGCTGTCAGTTTCGAGGCTGTCCATATATTCTGAAATCAGTTCTGACGGCGCGCCTTTTTGCTTTAGTTTAAAAATGAGCATCTGACGGCTCATCGTATCCTTATTCAGACGGCAGAAATTGTCAATAAAGCGGGCATCATCAATGTAATGATAAGACTTTACGTAGCGGATAGCCTCGTCAATCAAGAAAGGCGGATAAAAATCCGCCTTTAACTTATCTCTGAGCCCTGATTCCGTATAATCTCTCGCTTTTAAAAGATTCATCGCTTTAAGTTTTGCATGTTTAAGAAGAAGCTCTTTTGTAATATGTGTATAAAGTGCGTCATCAATGGCGCTGCCAGCAGAAAGTTCTAACATGGCAAGCTCTGCTTTTGTGAGCACAAATGCAAATTCTTCATCAATAAAGACTTTTACTTTTGTTTTTGTGATGGGTTCAAGGTCAGTAATAATCATAAATTATTCTCCGTCTGTCTTTTCGCCGGCAGCTGCGAGTGGTGTGTCCGCTGCGTTTTCATCGGCTTCAAGCCCATAATGGACGCGCACTTTATGGTCAAGCTCTGCAAGCACTTCCGGATGCTCAGTTAAATACTGCTTTGTATTCTCGCGCCCCTGACCGATTTTAGCGTCATTATAGGAATACCATGCACCGCTTTTGTTGACAATGCCGATGTTTGCCGCAAGGTCTAAAACATCGCCTTCTTTTGAAATGCCTTTACCGAACATAATGTCAAATTCGGCTTCCCTGAAAGGCGGTGCAATCTTATTCTTAACGACTTTAACGCGGGTACGGTTGCCGACAATCTCTCCGCCCTGCTTTAAGGCTTCGATCCGTCGGATATCCATGCGGACTGAAGAATAGAACTTTAGCGCACGTCCGCCGGTTGTCGTCTCAGGATTACCAAACATCACGCCGACTTTTTCACGGAGCTGGTTGATAAAAATAACGACACAGTTGGACTTGCTTATGACAGCGGTCAGCTTTCTGAGTGCCTGGGACATCAGACGTGCCTGAAGACCGACGTGGGAATCACCCATATCGCCCTCAATCTCGGCTTTTGGCACAAGTGCGGCAACAGAATCGACAACGATAATATCAATAGCACCGGAGCGTACCATCGTCTCAGTGATCTCTAATGCCTGCTCGCCGTTGTCCGGCTGGGATATGTAAAGATTTTCAATATCAACACCGATATTCTTGGCGTAAACCGGGTCAAGTGCGTGCTCGGCATCGATAAAGCCGGCGATACCGCCCCGCTTTTGAACTTCGGCAACCATATGCAGTGTAACGGTCGTCTTACCGGATGATTCCGGCCCGTAAATCTCAATAATACGTCCTTTAGGAACGCCTCCGAGACCGAGTGCAAGGTCAAGGCTTAAGGCGCCTGTCGGCACAGTCTCCACGTCCATTGAAGTGCCTTTATCGCCAAGCTTCATGACAGAGCCTTTTCCGAAATCCTTTTCTATCTTTGATAATGCGGCATCAAGTGCTTTTAATTTTTCACTGTTTGGCACGGCGCCGCCTGTTTTTGCAGTATTCTTTTCCATATGTACTCATCCTCTTACTTTCTTTAAAAATCGAACGGCTGTTCTTCGAACTTATGTTTATATTACATGATTTTTTTTTGCTTGTCAATGGTTTTATATGTTGGCCGCCATATAAATTGTGCATATGTTTATTATAAAAGATTTTTGATAAGTCTGCAATGACTGTCCGCTATAAATCTTTCGACATAAGGCTTTTTCTCATAAGCAAAAAGAGGACAATAACGGCTCCGACACAGCCTGCTGCCACATAGGCCGCTGTGTAAAGAGAATTAATCGTAACGTGCATCTGCTGGAGAATCAGCGCCGGCAGGTTGCAGCAGATATGGAAAATGACCGGTGTTAGAAATGTACCGGATTTTTCGTATAAGTAAGCCATCATAAAACCAATAATAAAGGCATAAATAAATTGCAGCATATTTCCGTGATAAAAGGCAAACATAAATGCCGATGTCACTGCTGCTGCCGCCGGTCCGAAGTAGCTTTTAGCCCTGTTATAAATGAGTCCTCTGAAAATAAGCTCCTCACAAATAGGCGCAATAAAACCAATGACAATAAGCTGAATAATAAAATTGCCGGAATAAAGGCTTTCAGATACCTGTTTATAATCGGAAAAAATATATTCGAGCTGGGAAATGGTGATAATAATATTGCTTCCGATGCAGGTAAGTATACCGGAGGCAATCAGAAGCGGCCAAAAATAAGCGGGCCTTTTTTTCTTTACCAGTGTGATTTTACAAAGCTTTATGTCTCTTTTGAAAAATAAAACCGCAAGAGGAATTGTAATCAGGCAGGCAATGCCTGTAATCAGTACCGCATAGCGTATGGAAGCCTCAGAAAGTGCCGTAAACATCGAAGCTTCAGAAGTCGGCACTGTATTGACAAAGACGCCTGCAGCAATAATCATGCCGGCGGCTGCAGATACGATCAGCTGGACGCCCATAGCCATAAACATCGGATAAATAAGCCGCCATATTTTAGATATTGAAGATTCTTCCTGTATCAATTGTGATGTCTCCTTTTGTGTGAATTTTCGCCATGATGTCTGACATAAAAGACAGACAGGCTGATAAAAGCAGCTGTCATTAAAAGCTGCACGATAAGGCTGATGGCAGTAAAATGGTCTGCCACAAAGCTGTTCAGACCGAGCTTTATAAATTGATTATCTATAAAATTGATGGCACCAACCTGATTAAACATAATATCAAAAAATGTAACACCAGGACTGATTAAAAGTACGAGGGCAATGGCGCCGATAGTGCCGTCCTGCTGGGCTGTCTGGGCAAAACGGATATAACGCGCAAGAACAACAATAATGAGCGGGGCAAAAAATAAAGCAACCTCAATGCCGTATGTAAGTACGGTGGCAAAGGTTGTTTTTTTTACCGCCGCTGAACAAAAAATACCGATAGAGCCTAAAAATGCTGCCGAAAAAATAAGATAGACAGCCGCCAGTGCCATGTCAGCGGCATTGACACCGCCGTAAACAAAGGCAAGGGCAATGACAGGCAATCCGGAAAATAAAATGAGCGTGATACTTCCGATGACTGAAAACAGCTTTCCGAAAATAATCTGACCTGGGCGCAGAGCGCTCGTCAGAAGAATATCAAGCGTCTGCCGCTCTCTCTCGCCGGATATAAGACCGGAGGACATTGCCGGAATAATAAAGACAAGCAGGGCAAATTCCATAGAAATCATAAAAATATATAAATAAATATTTGACCTGTAATCAATATTTCCGCTCAGCCGTACCTGTTCATTCGTCACATAAAAGGCAATAAGGCTTATGATTGCCAAAATGGAATTAAAAAGCACTAAAAATAAAGGCAGTTTTATAGAACGGACGCTCTGCTTCATTTCTTTTTTATAGATGGGATTTAATTTTAGCCTGAACTTCACTTTATATCCACCTCCTTATTTTCCGTGAGACGTATAAACAGAGATTCAAGACTCGTTGTTTCTTTTTTAAATCCGCAGACAGGAATGCCGGAGGTCACAAGAACAAAAAGAAGCTGCGCCGCTTCTTCTGCCGTGCCCGAAAAGCTGACGCGGATTTCATTTTCAGTGTAGGATAAATTTTCGACATAATCCTGCGTACTTATAAGCTGTGCCGCTTCTTCGACTTTATCACATACTGTAATAATCAGCGGCTTCGAACCGTTTTGCAGATCCATGATGGCAGTGACTGTATTATCCGCAATCATTTTGCCGTTTTGGATAATACCAAGATGGGTACACATCTCGGCAAGTTCCGATAAAATATGTGAGCTTATAATAATTGTTTTGCCCTGGCTGCAAAGCTTCTTTAAAATTTCACGGACTTCAAGACGGGCTGCCGGATCAAGACCGGAGGAAGGCTCATCAAGAATGAGCAGCTTCGGATTGTGGATCAGACAGCGGGCAAGGCAGAGCTTCTGCTTAAGACCGCGGGAAAGTTCATCGACATATTGATTTTTCCGGTCTTCCATATGGACAAGCTTTAAATGGCGCTCGATGACAGAATCGGCTTTTAAGCCGTCAATATTGTAAATAGAGGCAAAAAAACGCATATATTCGATGACCTTTAAGTTATCGTAGGTGCCGAAAAAATCCGGCATATAGCCGATGTCAGCTTTAAGTTTTTTGATATCTGTTAAAAGGTTATGTCCGTCCATGATGACAGTACCCTCATCAGGACGGATAAGACCGGAAAGTATTTTAAGTGTTGTCGTTTTTCCTGCGCCGTTAGGGCCTACAAAGCCGTATAAATCGCCTTTTGAAATATGCAGGCTTATATGGTCCAGTGCACAGAAATCGCCGTAATATTTAGTTAAATTATCAATGACGAGCATTTACTTCACCTTCCCTGCAGCAGAAATGACCGGCAGAATATAATCTTCATTGCTGCCCGGCACTTTCTGGACAAATTTAAGCTGCAAAATTTTATTTTCATCAAAATAGTTTTGAATATCCTCTTTAAATGTATCTGTATTTTTAAAGATCGGCTCATAACAGTCTGTTGTATAGTTGTAAGCAAAAATATCAAGATTATCACTGACGGATACAAGCTTTAAGCTTTCAGGAACAAAATCATTGCTGAAATTGTACATCATTTCAGTTTCGGCGGAATACAGATCCATTGAAAGATTATAGATTTCACCGGAGTTTACAGACATCAGTTGGGAAATATCGGGAATATGGATACTTTCGCTGCTGTCGGTATAGTTTATATCAGCCTTTTTGTGGAACATTGTAATGCCTGTTGCCGGAATTGAACTCTCATCGAAGACAGATGGCTTGTAGTCCGGTATAAAACCTAAAACAAAAGGATAAGTGTTGGCATAATTTGCGTTAATAAACTGAATAAACATATTTGTTTTTATAATAGATTCACCTTCATGGCGGCGATCGGAAGATATGCCGAGTGCGTGGAGCACTTCATTTTCGATATCTTCATCGGTGTTCCTTGATGAAACGGCTTCAATATCAACAGAGATATTGGAATGGGGACTTATGTTTCCGATGCCGTAAAGCCTGCCCGAAATCATGATACAGGCATTTTCAATGAAATAATCTGTATGATTTTCGATTGTACCTGTGTAGTGACCGTTTTCAAAAGTAATATTTTCCATAATGGCGTCAATATCGGCATCATCATTTTGAAGATTAAAATATCTTGTTGAAAAAAGCACTGTATTGTTGATGGAAATATTTGTGCCGCCTTCAGGAAGATTGGTGTAGGTCATGCCGCTGTTAATGTTGATACTCTGGACATAGTCTGAAAAAATATTTTCCCAGACAGAATCAAAATTCACGTAATTATTGTTCATCAGGCACACTGTATAATCGTCATCTATATTTTGACTAAAGTCTTCCTTATCGGGAATCGTCATCGAATAAAATGTATTTTCCTTCGGCGTTTCATAATTATAGTCGATAAAGGATGCATAATTAATAAATGGCGATGTATGCCGTGTGCTGCTTCCGGCAGCAAAAATAATGATTGTAAAAATTACGGTCAGTACAGGTACCGCAATCCACATCATATATCGTTTATCGGTCTTTTTGAGGAGAAAATAAAGTACCGGGCCGATAAGGACAATATAAATAAAAAGAATAACGACATATTTGCCGTAGCCCGGTATTTTCTCATAAAGCGTATTTAAAAGGACGGACTGGGATGACCATACGTTTCGGAAGTCTGCCGCATAATTAAAAAAATGGCTCCAGCCGGCATGTGTTATATTTTCTGTTAAAATATTCTGAAGAACGTAAATGGCTGCTTCAAAGCTTATAAATGGCTCTGAACAAAAATCAAACTTCGATATGATGACCTTGCCGTTTCCAAGCTCAAGATACTGATACAGCGGCTTAACAACGGCATCATTGCCGTCTGAAACTGAAACGGCATCCATATCAATGACAATTGAACCGACATTTTCAAAAGAACTTTGATGGATATCTGTCATCGTCGGTTCATAATATGAAAGACGGGCATTATTAATATCATCTTTTGTCGGATTCTTTTTAAGCGGTTCATAAGTCAGCGGTGAGGCAGCATAAATATAGGACTGGTAATCGGCATTAAAGTCAGTTGTCACTGTTTCAATGGTATCTGTGGACAGTGGTGTCAGATTAAGCTTTTCAAAAAAACCGTCCATATGGCGGGGGCTTCCTGTCAGAAGGATACCGCCGTCTTTAATCCAGCCGGAAAGCGCTTTGGCCTGCTTTTCATTCATATAGTCAGCATTAAAGTGATTGGCAATGATCATATCTATGCCGTCATAGCCTTCTTTCGTTTCCGGAAGAATATGGTCTGAAAGGAGGACGCTGCGGGCACCGGTGTAGGTGTTATCAACCGGTGAGACAAAAGCCATCTGTTCTATCATTGCTTTAATCGTGTCAGGCTCACTGCTTAAAATACCAATATATAAATCTGTTGTGTTACGGTTTAATGTAGCTTCCGATAAAGATATCTGTGTATTGCCTTCTGTATCTGTCAGTGTCACTGTGATATCTGTATAGGAATCAAGATATGGCACATAAAAGACAAATTCCTCCTTTGTTTTTGAAAGGACAGAAATATGCTGGGAAAATGACATACCTTCATAAAGGTCGCTATTGATTTTAAAGGTCAGTTCGCCGGCAAAAGCACTGCCCTTATTTGTAATTTGAATCCATACAGGCATAATGCGGCCATTTTTCTGATAGTTATCATAGCCGTATGAAATCTCCATGGAAAGGTCGGCGTTTAATGCATCATTGCCGGCAGCCTGTGCCGGATGTGCAAAGATAAAGCAAAGCGCCAGCAGAAGGCATAATGTCCATATAGTGTTGTAAGCTTTTTTCTTAAACATTTAAAATCAACCTTCCTCATTGACAGTGTCTAGTGTAACTTCAAAAACGGTGCCGGAAAGCGAGCTTTTGGCATGAATATGTCCGTGATGTTCTTCAATAATTGCTTTTGTAATGGAAAGACCGAGTCCTGTGCCTCCGGTGTCTTCATTTCTTGATGCGTCAACGCGGTAAAACTGGTCGAACACAAACGGAATATCTTCCGGCGGAATGACGTTGCCATAATTGGTGACGGCAATCTTTACAGTGCTTTTAGTGCCGGAAATATCAATTTTAATAAGCTTTCCTGTACGTCCGTATTTAATGGCATTGCCGATCAGATTTTCAAAGGCGCGGGCAATTAAAGCGCCGTCGGCATAAATAATGTAAGATGAATGATCCGTATGAAATTCACATTTTAATTCGTTATCCTCAAAATTCGGATAAAATTCATCAATCTCCTGCTGCAAAAGCTTAACGATATCAAGCTTTGCTTTTTTGACGGGCATTTTATTGCAGCTGAGTTTTGTAAAACTGAATAAATCTTCAATCATTGCCTGAAGACGGACAGCTTTTGTGTAGGCAATGCCGGTATACTTTTGCTTTTGTTCATCGGAAAGAGATGTGTGCGTATTCACAATGTCGAGATAGCCGATAATAGAAGTCAGCGGCGTACGCAAATCATGGGCGACATTTGTAATAAGCTCGTTGCGCTTTTCTTCTTCCATATCCTCTTTCTTTTTCAAAAATTCCAGATCCATGGCCATCCGGTTAATATTGTCGGAAATGACGGCAAATTCATCATCGCCGATGACATCAAGGCGGGTATCAAAATGACCGTCGGATATTTGCTGGATAGCGCCTGTAATCTGCTGCAGGTAATTAACTGTTTTTCGTGTAAACAGATGAAATAAAAAAATAAATAGCACAAACGACAGGCAGACAAGAAAACATATGAAAGGAAAATCAAGTCCTTTCATCGGCGGTGCCGAAAGTGTCTCTGCCAGATTGAAATTGCTGATGTATGCCTTCGGCATCGTTTCTGTCCCTGCAAGCGACGTTTCTGCCGGTGTTTTTGGTGTACTTTGCATAAGTCGGCATACATATTTATAAATATAAATTGCCGCTATATCACAAACAAAGGTAATGATCATACAGAGCATTGTATACATCATCATCTTAACTCTGTAGCTTTTTAAAATATTAGCTTTCAATTTTGTATCCAACTCCCCATACTGTGAGAATAACTTGCGGATTGCGGGCATCCTTTTCTATTTTTTCACGAAGACGGCGGATATGTACCATCACTGTATTGTTGGCCTCATAAATTTTTTCGTTCCATACCTTTTCAAAAATCTCGTCGGTAGAAAATACTCTGTCAGGATGTCCTGCAAGCAGTTTTAAAATATCAAACTCAATCGGCGTCAGACTGACTTCCCTGTCACCGACATGTACTTTATGTTTTGAAACATCAATGACAATATCACGGATCGTGATGATGTTCGTGTCTGCTTTTTTTACATTCGGGTTTAATTCCATATAACGGCGAAGCTGGGATTTTACTCTGGCGGTCAGCTCAAGCGGGTTAAATGGTTTTGTAATGTAATCATCGGCACCGGCGCTTAAGCCCACAATTTTATCTAAGTCTGCGGATTTGGCGCTGAGCATAATAATCGGAATGTTCTTTTTGCTGCGGATGCGGCGGCACATCTCAATGCCGTCCATCATCGGCATCATAATATCTAAAATTGCCAGTTTAATGTCGTATTTATCAATAAGGGCAAGACCATCTCTGGCATTTAGTGCTTTATGGACAATGTAATCTGCACTGCACAAATAAATTTCTACAAGGTCAGCGATTTCTGCGTCATCATCGACAACTAAAATTTCTACTGAATCAGCCATTTTGTATTCCTCCTGTGTACGATATAGTAAAATTGTATCACACAATAAAACAATAGTCCTTACAAATTGCTTAAAAATTACTCATAAAAAAAGATTGCGCATTTGCACAATCTTTTTTAAACAAGTCTGTCGATAAGCCGGGTTATGTCGAGAATAATCATCTATCTAGGCTTACCGTTGCCGGCAAGCTCAAGCGACCTACCCAAAGGCACGACGGGCCGCCGTATTGCCTTTTATGCGGTCTTGCTTCGGATGGGGTTTACATGGCTTGCCCTGTTACCAGGACAACGGTGGTCTCTTACACACGCCTTTCCACCCTTACCGGTAAAACCGGCGGTATATTTCTGTTGCACTTTCCTTAGGGTCACCCCCACCGGACGTTATCCGGCATCCTGCCCTGCGAAGCCCGGACTTTCCTCACCTGCGCTCTTTCGAGACATGCAGCCGCGATTATTTAACAGACTTGCAGTTATTTACTATACCATTGAATGGCTTAAATGTCAATCAGACTTTAAAACAGCTGTCACCGATAAATTCTCTTAAAATAGAATTTTTCGGAATGAGCGTGCTGTCAATACCGAGAAAATAGTTAAAAAACTTTAAAAGCCGTTTAGCTTCGTCGTATTCGGGCATATCTTCAGTAATGTTAAAAAGCAGTGGCTCTGCATACTGTTTTAAAACGGCAAGCTCATAGATTAAGGCGGAGTTAAACATAACATCGGCGCTTTCCTGATATGGGAAGATATTTTCCTCCTCGCCGCGGCGGACAGAATCCCAGCGGGCGATTGTTGAAGCTGCCGTACTGCCCCGCTTTGCCGCGTCTCTGACAATGCGCCGGATCAGACGGCCGTCAGTTGTCGATATGCGGTTGTGCTCATCAATATTTAATTGTGTGAGGGCACTGATGTAGATTTTAAATTTACTGTCTTTGTGGAGACTGTAAGTCAGCCGGTCATTGAGCCCGTGGATGCCTTCGATGACGAGAATGTCCTCCGGCCCGATATGCATGGTGCGGCCTTTAAATTCCCGTTTTCCAGTGATGAAATTAAACTGGGGAAGTTCTACTGTATCGCCGTTTAAAAGTGCTGACATATGTTCGTTAAATAAATCGACATCAAGGGCACCGAGACATTCATAATTATAGTCGCCGTTTTCATCTTTTGGTGTGTTTTCACGGTTGACAAAATAATCATCCACAGGAATCGGGTGCGGGCAGACGCCGTGAGCCCGAAGCTGTATGGACAGTCTGTGTGAGAAGGTTGTTTTGCCTGAAGATGAAGGCCCCGCAATAAGAACAATGCGGTTTTTCTTATCACTGACAATCTGTTCGGCAATCTGGGCAATTTTCTTTTCCTGGAGTGCTTCGGATACAAGGATAAGGTCATTCATTTCACCGGATGTAATAACGTCATTTAAGTCGCCGACAGTGCTCACATTCATCATATTTCCCCATCGGGTTGACTGCTTTAAAACATTAAAAAGCTTTACGGATGGATTAAATGGTTTAAGCTGTGTCGGCTCTGAAATATCCGGCAGGTCAAGGACAAAGCCTTCGTCGTATAAATATAAATCAAACCACTGAATGCAGCCGGTAGACGGCGCCATATAGCCGTAGTTATAATCAATGCAGCCGGGAAGACTGTAAATATTGACGGAGGAGGCGCGCCTGTATTTAAACAGTGCTGTCTTATCTTCCATCCCGGCGGCTTCAAAAAGCCGGATGGCCTCTTTGAGCGGCACCGATGATTTTTCAATCGGAAGATTTTCATTAACGATACTTCGCATTCGTTCTTTAATCGCACGAATGAGTGCATCATCAAGCGTTACATCTGAGGCAAGCTCACAGTAATATCCATGACCGACGGAATATTGTACGATGAGCTTTTGAAGCTTTTCTTTGCCGATGACATCAATGGCAGCTTTTGTCAGAAGAAAAACAGCCGTCCGGTTGTAGACTTTGTGACCGATATTTTCACCAATTGTAATAAATTCAACTGTACCGCTTCTTTTTACCGGTTTGAAAAGCTCTTTAAGCTTGCCGTCAATTCGGGCAAGAATGACCGGTTCTTTGTAAAGCTTTTCAAAGTCGGATAAAATATTTAAAAAGGATGTTGATTTTTTCACCTCAAGCGCTGTTTGTCCGCCGGGATGGCGGACAGTAATATGAATCATTTCAGACATGGCTTACACCTCCGTTTAAACGTGATGATTTTACATTACAGTAAAGGGTGCACGGCTGACCTCCGTGACAACATTAATTTCAGGAAAATGATTTTCAAAATAATTTTTCATATAATCAATAAAAATCTTTTCAATACCCTGATGGCCGGCATCAATAATAGCAAGATTGCAGGCTAAAGCGTCAAGCCCTTCGTGGTGTCCGATATCGCCTGTAATAAGCACATCAGCTCCGGCGCTGACGGCGTCGCCTATAGTACTTTTTCCGGAGCCCGGACAAATAGCTGCGCGGGAAACAAAGGTGTCAGGATTTCCGAAAACAGATACTGTTTCAAGCCCGAAAATTTTCTTGATTTCGGACGCATAGTCTTTAAGTGTGACAGGCGATGCAAGACTGCCGGTTTTTCCGATACCGACAGGCCCATTTTCATTTTCGCCGGTGACAGAAAGCGGCACCGGATTTAAAAGCCCAAGTTTTTCTGCTGCCAGATCAGCCATCACGGCAACATCAAAATTTGTATGCATGGCAAAGCAGTTCACCTGATGTTCAATGAGCGTAAGCAGCCGGCGCCCTGTAAAATCCGACGCATTGATTTTTTTTAAAGGCGAAAATACAAGGGGATGATGCGTCAGTAAAAGGTCGGCGCCAGCCTCAATGGCTGATGCGATCACGGCATCAGTGGCGTCAAGGGCAATATAGACTGTTTTTATATCTTTTGTATCTCTGCCGGCAATGAGTCCCGGATTATCCCATGAAAAAGCATACGCCGGCGGACAAAGACAATTTAATTTTTCAATAAGTTCACGGCATATCATAATATTTAAGCGCCTCTTTTCCGATGGCCGATTTTTCAAGGAGAACCTGACAGCGGCTGTTGGCACTGTCGCTGTCGGCTTTGGCCAAATGTTTTAATATAGTTTCATAGCCTCTGAGTTTTTTTTCTATGTAGTCATAGAGTACAGGATGCTTTTGATGAAGAAGAATACTTCCATATGTATATTCAGCTTCAGAGGTGTAACGTTCAAAGCCTTTGACAGCCTTAAACATGACATAATATTTACCATCGTCAATCAGCATTTTTTCATCGGCAATTTTGTAGCCGTTTTCATGAAGAAAATGTCTGAATGTGCCAATTTCCGACTGAGGCTGCAATACAAGCTCGGATACGGTTTCTAAAACAGCTTTGCCGTCGGTGATAATCCGTGACATAAGACTGCCGCCCATTCCGGCGATAAGCACAGTGTCCGCCTCGCCCGGCAAAAGCGATGAAAGACCGTCAGACAGCCGTGTTTCAATATCTTTTTCAAGATGGTGGGCACAAATATTTTCTTTGGCTTTTTTTAGCGGCCCTCTGTTAATGTCCATCGCAATGGCATGAGGGATACGTCCTGTTTCTATAAGATAAATCGGTACATAGCCGTGGTCGGTGCCAATATCGGCCAGTGTATGTTTGCTGCTTACAAGTGACGCAACGGCTTCAAGTCTTTTTGATAAATTCATGGACAGTCCTCTTTTATTCAAGATAATCCTTTAATTTGCGGCTGCGGCTCGGATGACGCAGCTTTCTTAATGCTTTTGCTTCAATCTGACGGATACGTTCACGGGTAACGTTAAATTCCTTGCCGACTTCCTCAAGGGTACGGGCACGGCCGTCATCAAGACCGAAACGCAGACGGAGTACTTTCTGTTCTCTGTCTGTCAGTGTGACAAGTACTTCAGAAAGCTGTTCCTTTAAAAGCGTAAATGCTGCAGCGTCTGCCGGTACAGGAACATTATCATCCTGGATAAAATCGCCTAAATGGCTGTCTTCTTCCTCGCCGATCGGTGTTTCCAAAGAAACAGGCTCCTGTGAAATTTTTAAAATTTCGCGGACGCGCTCAACAGGAATTTTCATCTCCTCTGCAATTTCTTCCGGCTGAGGTTCACGGCCAAGCTCCTGGAGCAGCTGTCTTGATACGCGCACAAGCTTGTTGATCGTTTCAACCATGTGCACCGGAATACGGATCGTTCTTGCCTGATCTGCGATAGCTCTTGTGATGGCCTGACGGATCCACCATGTTGCATAAGTACTGAACTTGTAGCCTTTTCGGTAATCAAATTTTTCAACCGCTTTAATAAGACCTAAGTTACCTTCCTGGATAAGGTCAAGGAAAAGCATACCGCGGCCGACATAGCGCTTTGCAATGCTGACAACAAGACGAAGGTTTGCTTCTGCAAGACGTTTTTTAGCTTCCTGGTCACCGTCTTCCATGCGCTTTGCAAGCTCAATTTCCTCGTCGGCGGAAAGAAGCGGCACCTTGCCGATTTCCTTTAAGTACATACGCACAGGATCTTCAATGCTGACACCTTCAGGAATTGAGAGGTCGATTTTTTCAATATCTTCCTCATCTTCTAAAAGAAGGTCGTCATCCGGCTCCGGGACATCGTCATCATCATCTGTCATTTTTAAGACATCGACATTATTTTCCTCAAGGTATTCGTAGATTTTTTCAATCTGCTCCTCATTAAGCGGAATATCGCTGAAAAAATCATTAATTTCCTGAACTTCAAGCACACCCTTTTTGCGTTTGGCATAAGGGAGAAGCTCCTTAAGTTTTTCCATAAATTTCATCATGTTTTCATCCATTTTTTAATCCTCCTGTTGTAATTTGATTATATTTTGTCCATACTATAGGGAAATATGCAGTTGCTGCAGCGCCGCTTTCTGACGGATAATCTCCTGTAATTCTTTCATATCTTTAACCTGTCTGCTGCGGGTATCAATGCTGTGGCGCAAAATACGCCGGACTGTGTCATTGACTGCTTTTTCGTGAATCAGTGCATCTTCATCTTCACGGATGGTTGTATTAAAAATTTCAGCCACCTTTGCCTGTTCTTCTTTATCTTCAAAAAGATTAATAATTTTGGCCGGCATGACTGTACCGTGTTTTTTGTAGTCATCAAAAAGGATGCCGGCAACTTTGTGATAAATAGGTTCATCAAAGTTGTCAGGACCGATATACGGTATAATTTTTTTGAAAAGTGAGGTATCCTCGGCAAGCCATGTCAGTAAAAGCTTCTGACTTGTCAGTATGCCGTCTTCTTTTTTTACCGTCTTTTTTGACGGCGGCGGCTGTCTTAACGCAGCTTCTTCACCGCTGTAGCCGATGCGCGCGCCGTAGCTGTTGACGAGCTTTTGCAGATCTGCAAAGGCAATGCCGTACTGTCGTGCCACTGCTTCAATATAATTATTGCGCTCAAGCTCCTGGGTAAATTCCAAAAGCTTTCTTGCAATCGCATTGTAAAAATCAGTTTTTCCCTGAGGATCGTTAAGGTTATGTTCCTTTTCAATGACACCGACTTCAAACATAAAACTATTTTCGGCATCTTCAATGCGCTTTTCAAAAGCTTCGATCCCCATATTTTTAATAAATTCGTCCGGATCTTTATAAGGCGTCAGATGAAGCACCCTGATTTTAAGTCCGGCCTCCTTAAGAATAGGAATGGCTCTTAAGGCTGCTCTCACACCGGCACCGTCACTGTCGTAGGCTAAAATAACCTCGTCGGTGTAGCGTTTGATCAGTGAGGCGTGGGGACTTGTAAACGCTGTGCCAAGACTTGCCACGGCATTTGTAAAGCCGGCCTGATGCATGGAAATGACATCAAGATAGCCCTCGCATATAATAAAATTCGGCCGCCGCGATGTGCGGGCAAAATTAAGACCGTAAAGATTGCGGCTTTTATCAAAAACCTTTGTTTCCGGCGAGTTTAAATACTTTGGTGC
>SAMEA3387468__coassemble_2196_pt1 | contig 24043 bp, 17 predicted proteins | sample SAMEA3387468__metabat2_low_PE_040 | metagenome-assembled genome bin SAMEA3387468 (sample SAMEA3387468) | Felis catus | biome: Faeces | place: United Kingdom | collected 2012 | reverse complement strand
TTGAACTAATCGTAAATTTATTCAAACAGATGTACGCCTATGCAGAAATTTATGAGCTTGTTGATAAGAACTATGCGGCGCATATTAAAATTAATATCGCCGATGATGATGAGCATGGTGTTCCGTTTAGCAACGAAGACTTAAAAAAACTATGGCAAATCAAAGACAACCCTACAGCTGAATTTCTGTTGATTGCCTGTTATTCGGGCTGGCGTATTTCCGAGTTTGACACGCTTGAAGTTAATCTTGATAAATTATACTTCAAAGGCGGTCTTAAGACTGCCGCAGGCAGAAACAGAATTGTTCCTATTCACTCCGCTATCCTGCCGCTTGTCATACACCGTATCACATCATCAGGACACATCGGTGTACAGTCAAAAATCAAATTCCGGTCAGATGTTCGCAAGCTGCTGCCATCGCTTGGTATCACCGCCGATCATACGCCGCACGACTGCCGCCACACATTCAGCCGTCTGTGTGAGGATTTTAAAGTCAGTGAAAATGACCGAAAGCGAATGCTCGGACATTCATTCGGCCAGGATATTACAAATCAGGTTTACGGACATCGTTCAGCGGACGACTTGCGTGAAGAAATCGAAAAAATAAAGTGTTACTAACCTGTTACTAACCGGACTTATTTATCCCTGTTTTTTAGCCTTTCCCTTTAACTTCAAAACAAGGCTCAAAGCCGCGTATTCACTGCATTTTCCTTGATTTTAAAGGCAATACGCGGCTTTGCATCCATTTAATAATTTCTTAACATTTTCACATATTTTATAATTTATTTATAACTTATTTTTGAAAAGAAGCCAGTCTTTCCTGTACCTGAGCCATCATCTGAGTGTATTTTTCAAGCTTTGCTTTTTCCTCGTCAATCTTTGACTGCGGCGCTTTACCGACAAAGTTCGGATTATTAAGCATTCCTGTTGCTCTTGCAATTTCTTTTGTCAGACGTGCTTCTTCTTTTTTAAGACGCTCAATTTCTTTCTCAATGTCGACAAGTTCTGCAAGCGGCATGTAAATCACAGCGTCCGCAATGACGGCAGATACGGCGTCCTCGCCGATGCCGGCCTTATCGGCCTGTACAATAACTTCACTGGCATAACCAAGTGTTGCAAAGAAGACGCGGCTCGTCTCAAAAATGTCTGCCACTGTATTATTTTCTGTGACAACAATCACCTTTGCCTTTTTACTTGGCGGCACATTCATCTGTGCACGGACATTTCTGATGGCACGGACAGCAGCCTTAATTGTCTCAACTGCATTTTCATCTGCCTCAAAGTTCCATGCTTCCTTAAACTCCGGCCATGCGGATATCATAATAGATTCTTCTTCATTTTGAACATTACAGAAAATTTCTTCTGTAATAAACGGCATATACGGATGCAAAAGCTTTAATGCCTGAATAAGCACTGTCTTTAATGTCCAAAGTGCCGCTGCCTTTGTCTCGTCAGTATCGCTGTAGAGTCTCGGCTTCACCATCTCGATGTACCAGTCGCAAAATTCTTCCCAAATAAAGTCGTAAATTTTCTGAACAGCGATACCGAGTTCAAACTTATCCATGTTTTCTGTCGCTTCTTTTGCCAGTGTGTTGACCTTTGATAAAATCCACTTATCCGCCTGTGTTAAGTCTTTAAGCTCGACTGCGTCAATAGAAATACCTTTTTCGGCAGCCTGCTCAAAGTTCATCAGCATAAATCTTGACGCATTCCATACTTTATTGGCAAAGTTTCTGCTTGCCTCAACACGTTCATTGTAAAAACGCATATCGTTGCCCGGCGCATTGCCTGTAATCAGTGTCAGTCGCAGTGCATCTGCACCGTATTTATCAATAATTTCAAGCGGATCGATACCGTTTCCGAGCGATTTACTCATCTTGCGTCCTTCACTGTCTCTGACAAGACCATGGAAAATCACTGTCTTAAACGGCACCTCGCCCATCTGCTCGCAGCCTGAGAAAATCATACGGATCACCCAGAAAAAGATAATATCATAACCTGTCACAAGAACGTCTGTCGGATAGAAATAATCTAAGTCCTCAGTTTTTTCCGGCCATCCCAGTGTAGAGAACGGCCAAAGTGCTGATGAAAACCACGTATCCAACGTATCCTCATCCTGTTTAAAATGTGTACCGCCGCATTTCGGACACTGATCCGGCGCACCGCCGCGGATAACAACAGTTTCACCACATTCTTCACAGTAATAGGCCGGGATTCTGTGTCCCCACCAAAGCTGTCTTGAAACACACCAGTCGCGGATATTTTCAAGCCAGTTCATGTATGTCTTTTCCATGCGCTCCGGTACAAGTTTCACCTGACCGCTCTTTACAGCGTCAATGGCAAGCTTTGCAAGCGCATCCATTTTGACAAACCACTGCTGTTTTACCATCGGCTCAACAGTTGTCTTACAGCGGTCATGAATACCGACATTGTGTGAATGATCTTCGATTTTCACTAAAAGTCCGAGAGCGTCCAAATCTTCCACAATGGCTTTTCGTGCCTCGTAGCGCGCCATACCGGCATATTTGCCGCCCTTCTCATTGATTGTCGCATCGTCGTTCATCACATTGATTTCAGGAAGATTGTGGCGGCGTCCGACCTCAAAGTCATTCGGATCATGTGCCGGTGTAATTTTAACACAGCCTGTACCAAATTCCTTATCAACATAGGTATCGGCAACAACCGGAATCTGACGGCCTGTCAGCGGAAGCTCAAGCATTTTCCCGACAAGATGCTTATATCTGTCATCATCAGGATTGACAGCAACCGCCGTATCGCCAAGCAATGTCTCCGGACGTGTTGTCGCGATTTCTACAAAACCATCTTCTCCGACAATCGGATATTTAATATGCCAGAAGTGACCGGCCTGCTCCTCATGAAGCACCTCAGCATCTGAAATCGATGTCTGACAGACAGGACACCAGTTGACAATTCTTGAACCTTTATAAATATAGCCTTTTTCATAGAGATTGACAAAAACCTCCTCAACAGCCTTTGAACAGCCTTCGTCCATTGTAAAACGCTCTCTGTCCCAGTCTGCGGAAGCGCCCATCTTCTTTAACTGATTATTAATTCTGCCGCCGTATTCTTCTTTCCATTCCCATGCTTTTTCAAGAAAGCCCTCACGGCCAAGGTCTTCTTTATCAATACCTTCACTCTTTAACTTTTCAATAACCTTAACCTCTGTCGCAATGGCCGCATGGTCTGTTCCAGGCTGCCAGAGTGCATTGTAACCCTGCATACGCTTAAAACGGATTAAAATATCCTGCATCGTACTATCTAAGGCATGGCCCATATGAAGCTGACCTGTCACGTTTGGCGGCGGCATCACAATTGTAAACGGTTTTCTGCTTCTGTCCACCTCCGCATGAAAATACTTCTTATTCATCCATTTTTCATAAAGCTTTCCTTCAATCTGCGAAGGATTATAAGTTTTCTCTAAATTCATTCCAAACTTCCTTTCTTCTGTTGTCATATATTTTAATATTTAAAAACTATTGTTAAAGACTTGTGCCTATCAGTATAAGCACAGTAACGGCCAGCAAAACAATGGCTGCGGTTTTTAACACTCTTGCATAAGAATTCAGCGTCTGAATATCCGCCTGGAGCAGACTTTCATCTTCCTCTGAGTCCGATTGACTTTCAGCCCCGGACATTCCGGAAGCAGTCACCCCGCTAAAATGCGCCTCATCTTCCATTCTCAGACTCCGTTTCTTAATACTCTGTGACGAAATCCACAAAACCCCGCTTACCAAAAGCAGGATAACTTCTAAAACGATCATCACATTCCCCTCCCTATAAAAGCAAAAGAACCAAGCGGAGCTTTTTTATCACACAGGAAGCAATTTCCTATGCCATTAAAAAAGCCTCCGCCCCTGTTAAAGGGCGAAAGCTCGCGTTACCACCTTTATTCGCAGACAAAATACTGTCTGCAATCTCCTGCCGTCTTTAACGGAAACGATCCGTCGGAGCTTATGCACTATGGCTTTTTGGGCTCCGCTGCTTCAAAGCTACCTTCACCGTCTCTTGCTTAAGCACCTTCCACCAATTTGTACTCTCTCTGTAAAGCTTTCCCCGGCTATTCCTCTTTTTCAACGCATTTTTCTATTTTCCAGTGGTTATATCTTATTATTTAAAAGCCGTTTTGTCAACCCCCATTTAAACAAAGGAATAACACCCCTCATTTAAGCAGAGGCATGAAGCTAAAGGGGAAACCCAGCGTCTTTTGCCGCATACCAAACGTATCATTTTATCCCCGATAAGCGCCTTTCAGACGCTTCAGCACTTTTTTCGCTTCCTCGTCTGTCGGTTCCTGTCCCATCGTCATTTTTGCTTTTTCATCATCGTACGTCTTTAAAACTTCACCGATATAAGTCTCCGACAAATGATACTGCTCTGAGGCATCAAAAAAGCCTGATTCGTCGCCGTTCATTTTAAGCGCCCACAAATAACACTTCAGCGATATTTCGTCCTTATTCAGCTCATAAGCTTTTTTAAAATTATCCGCCGCTGACGAAAAGTTCATCACACGCATATATGTACAGCCGAGATTATGATATGTATTGCCTTTAAAATGGTTGGTCACATCAAATTTTCCCGGATTTTCCATCTGCCCGATCACACTCATATACATCTTGACCGCATCCATATAACGGCAGAACCTCACAAGATTATCCGCCTGAAGCTTGGCAGCCTCGATTGGATTTTGATGTTCAATTTCATCCAATGTCTGAGACAGCTTCGACAGTTCTTCGCTATTATAATAATCGACCGCCGACATCAATTGAAGAATCAACATTTTCAAAGGTACATTGGCTTTTTTTAGCTGCTCTATAAGCTTTGCCGCCGCAGGTTCCTTCATAGACTTTTCAACCCAGTAAATAAACTCATCATTAAATGTGTCCGCAGTTACTGTATAAATATTTTCATAAAGATAATAACACATTTCCTCAAGGGAATAAATGCGCGTATCACTTAAATTAAAATAATACGGTGTGCGTTCAGGCAGGCTTTTTTGAAAAATAAGCCGTCCCTGCGGTTTGTACTTCGGATCAGACTCATATTCTGCAATATTGAGACGGCGTTTCCATATTTTCTTTGTGGCAGGGAACAAACCGCCAAAGCCCTCGTCCGCAATAGTCACATTACATATTTTAGCATCCTCAAAGCTGATACTTAAGGAAAGACCTATCGTCTTATTCTCACGCTCAGGCAGGCCTTCCACAGTTACCGGAATAAGCTTTTCCCGGTTTGTCACCGCATCTCTGACGTGAAGCACCACCGTATCTGTACCATCTAAAATAAAATCGGCTTTTTCATGGATTCTGTACCAGCAGTCACCTGCGCTCACAAGCTCCCGGCGCATCACTTCTTTCATCTGAGTACCGCGAAGATATATGCTGCACGCCATAATATCATCGCCAAGTGCAATAAAATGACGCAGGTTTTCTTTATGATAATCAATATGACTGCTGTAGCAGGCACCGAGGCAGTACAGATTATCACCGATAAACACACGGCGTCCCGCACAAAGCCTTGCCCTTGACAAATTCATCCACTCACTTTTAAAACCGTCGCCGGCAAGATAAACTGTCGATACGAGACGCTTATTCATCACTTCTTTAATGACTTCCGTAAATTTTCTATCCAGATCCGGCGGCGATAATTGTTTAAAATCCTTACCGCTCATATACATATTTAACGGAATGGCTTCCGCTTTTGCCACTGCCGGCCGGTGATTTTTATTGACCGACAAATGATAATAATAAAGTCCTCTCTGACTGTATTCAAACAGACCGACATCATGCTGCCATACGTCCTGCGCCTGACTGCTCATCGCATAATACTCATAGCTCGCCATGTGTGTCTGCACACGGAAATGATCCTCTGAAATACCAAGCTTTTCCTGTGCAATATCATATAAATCCGCCATCAGCTGACGGCTGACGTCAGCAGCTGTGATTGTCATATAAGCAATCGTATAGTGCGGTGCATAGGCTTCAAGGAGTGTCATCGACTGCTCTATAAAAATGGCCGTCAGTGCTTTCTTTGTATACTTTTCACCATCCACTGTCATTTCCGGACACGTATCATAACTGTTTAAAAAACCCGAAATCAGTGTCCCCTGACCGGAAGCGGCAGCCGCCTTTGCCTTTTCGCCAAAAAGCCATTGGCCGTCAGTGCCTCCGATGTGACAGAGCACGGTCGGTATGCGCGAAGCATCATTCTTTCCGCCGACAATGCACACACTTTCCGGTTCGCCTTTCTTTTCGTTAAACCAGCTGATCTGTGAACATTCATCATCCAAATCATAGCCGATAATTAGATTTCTTCTGTTGCTTTCCATAAAATTACCTCTGCTTAAATTAATGTAAACAGTTTCTTTGTCAAAAAGCGTTTTTCTTCATAACCGGTCAGTTCCCGCTTCACTTCCGCCATATCACCGGCCTCACTAAGCGCTACCATCCTGTTAATCCAGTCATGACCGTTTTGTACTGTCTTTTTATCATCATAGCTGTCCGCGCCGTCAATAATACGGCTCTGAGTGACCTTCTGCTCAAAAGCATTATGCTCAGTAATATAGTATTTCAGCTTTTCATCTTTAAAAAGAGTGAACACCTTAATAAAAATACCGCCAAACACATTTTTCATTTCTTCTTCCTCATAAGTACCGTTTTCGGTACTGCCATCCTCAATCATATAATGGATCGTCACTATATTTTTAGGATTTGTGCGGTAAGAAACATAAGTCTTATCCACGATTTCTTCCGGTATTTCCTTAATATATATAAACTTTTTAAAGAATGGAAAAATCATTCCCCTGTCAATAAACTCGGTAAGCTTTGTGAGTATCCACTGACGATGCCCCGCCTCACGGCCATCTCCTGCGGCATAAAACTTAAGCAGCGCAAGGCAGCACACATCGGCAGCGCCCGACATCTGGTCACATTCAATTTCAATATACTTAAATACAGATTCCGGAATGTCTTTTTCGCGCACAAGATACTGGTAAGAATAATAAGTTAAAAATGCCCGTACAATGCGTGTATCCGGTGTCATCTTATAATAAGATTCAAAAATCTCCACATCATAATCGGTTTCCATCTCGGCAAAAAGCACCTGACAGAGAATCTTTTCCTCCAGTTCAAACGCATTGACCTCGAAATTTTTAGCTGCCTTCCAGATTTCATACAAATCCTTTGTCGTTCCAAGATAAAACCGGATTAAATATTCCAGTGTCACATCATCATATTTACCACAGGAAAATGCATAATAAGCCATCTCAATCAGCAGCTTATTTTCAATCATCCCTTTATCACGGATAATTTTAGAGCAGAGACGCATCAGCTTCTTATCCTGTATATTTTCATAGCCATAGGTGACAATCGCCTCATAAGCTTTATCAAAAAGACTTCGCTGAATATAATATTCGATAATATTGCCCCGCTCATCACTGTCCAAAAGGCTGATATCAAGCTTCAGCAAATATTTTTCCAGTGTCTCTCCCTCATAATTATCATAATAATAATCAATGAGATTTTTCAAAATATTTTTGCGGTACTGATCGCACACACAGTTTAAACGTATCGTCTGCTTATAAATATCAATAGAGGCATCATCACTTTTCTGATACTTGATCGCCCGCTCGCTGCGGTTCATAAGAATCATCGGATTTTCATGATTTAAGGCATAGCATGCCTTAATATATCTGTTCACATCCAAAAGCGGTGACAGCGTATATTCCACCGAGCCATTATACCGGCCGCCAAGCTTATCGACAAAAACAAGCAGATAATCTTCCATATAAATATCGACATAGGCATAACCGCCAATCACAGGATATTCGCAATCGCCGGACACTTCCCTGTGAGAAACAATCACACTCTGAATCCACGGATTTTTCACATGAACCTCATATTTAAAAAGTACCTTCGGCAGCTTCTCGGCAATTTTTCCTGTCATTTTATCGCTGTCAATAAAATTCTCATAGAGAACAACCATATCTCTGCTGATTGTGCCCTTTGAAAGCTGCTCATATGCGAAAGCCTTCATGATATTTTCATAATCTCTGTAAATAGACTGCAAAACCGCCTTATTTTTTATAATATAAGCATACAGACACGCTTTCTTTGACGCGCTTAACTGATTATCATAGTTAAAATAAATAAGCACTGCTGCCGGCAGCTTATTGTCTGCCGTCTCATCCAGTGAGTACATATAATTTTCATAAAGCCCTTTAAGCTTTAATGATGATTCAATACCGAGCCTGTACCAATGATTATAGCAATGCTCGACTTTATTTCCGCGGATAAGCAGGGCACAGACACCTAAAAGCAGCTCTTTACTCTCAAACAGACGGCATTGCTCCATAAGTACTTTAAGCGCCAGCGGCGAAAAACCTCTGCTCTTTGCCGCCACATCGGCAAACTGATAAATGACATCTCTGTCAAGACAATCCTTTTTTGTCCCCCACGCCACAAGCTGAATTTCAAAATCATCAAACTCCCGAAGCAGGGACGGCTGACTGTTGATAGCAGTGACTGCCTCCCAGTAAAGTACCGGGCTTATGCAGCCCCGTTCAAACTGCGTCTTAATCATCGCATACCGCTTTGCCAAAGATATACGGTTCCCGGCAAGCGCCATCTTCATCCATAAAAGACGCCAGTCACTGTAGCGCCCCTCATAATAGTCGTCAATTTTTCCGGCAGCAAACTTTGTGTAAGCATCTTCTTCTCTGGAACATGCACTCAAATACAGATAGTAACAATAGCTTGTTGCCGATTGATGGCGCAGCTCCCTGCCGTTAATTCCGTGCAAAATTGCAGCGGCATTCTCCCGCTCGCCGGCAATTAATGAAAAATGTGCCTCAAAAAGCGAATAAACCGCCTCCTTGCTGTTATTCTGGCAGCAGTCCACATTTTCTCTTGTGAGCCTTATCCACTTTTCTTTGTCCATCCGTCCCATACAAAGATTCACATAATCATCCATCATATGAAAAACACATTCCTGAATCGTGCGCTTCGGATGAATTTTCCGGCTTGTCTTATCCTTAAGGCAGCTCACTAAAACCTCAATCGTCTGAAACTGCGTCCGCACAATAATCTTGCCATAATTATTGCCCGTTCTGAAAAAATCCGGATCTATCATATATTCCAGTTCATAATAGCTTCCGAGAAAATCCTCTGTACTCAGCTCCTTTTTATAAACCTGTATAAAATCTCCGACCGTTTCTATAAAAATTTTCTGATAACCCCACTGGTTTTTCTCAATGACAAGACGTTCGCTGATCATCTCGTTCACACCTGAAAATTCGATATTATCCTGGGCAATTTTCAGTTCTATCTTACGCTTTCTGCGGATTGTACATAAAAATTCTTCCATCGCCTGATTTGGATTGCGGCTTGAAATAAGCTTTGCATAAATATGGGCATAATTTTTATTTACTAAAAAGACGCGCGCAAAATTGTCCGAATAAAACAGCTTTACAGCCTCGTGCCAGTTCGACTGGGCAAGATTTGTAAACTGGGCCAAATCGCGCACCGGTCCGATACTCGTATAACAAAACGGCTGGCATACATGTACATCAAACGGCACCTCAATTTCCCCACCGTTACTTATAATACTTATATGTCCTGTGACTTCCTCGCCGATTTCAAGCTTTGCCGCATCAAAGGTATAGGCGACCTTGATCTTCTCTCCGCAATAATCATTGGACTTTAGCTGCATTAACTTATTCGATGAGAAGGCTTTCATTCTTATTTCATAGCCGCCCGCGCTGCTGATTTCAAAAAATCCATCACAGCTTTTGCCTGCTTCGATTTCAAGTTCAATCTTCTCTGTCGAAACAGCAATCTCCGGCTTTTCGTACTCAAAAATTCCTTTAGCCAATAAACTGATTTTTTCTTTCACCTTAATTCACCATACCTCTCATCGTTTGTATATATCCGATTATATCATCTTTACGGTCTGCGGCACAAGAGCGAATAACCATTTTGAACAGGAAAAACAAGGCGGCAATAAAGGTGCCGCCCGTATATAATACGCTGCACATCCTTACTGCCGCCTTTCGTTTAGATAAACTTTAACTTTCCATAATAATTTTACGGCCTTCATTAAAGTTTAAAATACTCGCAATGACTCTCGGCACAAGCACCGGCTTATGATAAGTCATCACAACACAATCTTTCTGGAGCCGTTCCTGCATCACGGCATCCCCATGCAGCGCAGACGCCGCCTCAAAATCGTAGGAAGACCGAATGGACTTATCAAATATAATCATATCGCCGCTGCCGTGCATTCGGTATATCTCACGTTCATAGCACACAATGACGCCCGGCTCAATTTTATTGACCGTCATCTGTATATATAATTCTTTTAAAAGCGCATCATCGCAGTCTTTCATCCATGCTGTATCGCCCCCAAGAAGCTTTTCGCACTGCGCTTTATCTACATATGTATATGTGCTGTAGTAAGTTCCTTCTCTGTAGCTTTGCCGTTCAATCTGAAAACGGCTGTCAGACACATTTTTAATATTGAGAGAATAGCAATCAAAGTTTTGCTGCTTTTCATCTGAAGTTCTCAGATAATTAATGTCCTTATTAAAATAAATCTTCCAAAGATAAAAGCTCTTTCCGCTTTTCCTTCCGATAATATTTTTATATTCTTCTGTTCCTACAAGTCTTGTTTCTTCAACATAAGCTTCATCGTACATATATAAAACCTCCTTAATAAAACAACCCTCTCTCCATCTTTTGTTTTCTTACGGTCTACATATATTCTATTCGGCAAATGTGAAGTTATGATGTATTTGGTGTAAAATGTTTCTTAATTATTTCTAAATATAATATCATGTCTTCCCGGTCCGTTGGATATCATTGTGACCGGTACTTCAAGTTCTTTTTCGATGAACTCGATATATTTTCTGCAATTTTCAGGAAGTTCTTCATATTTCTTAATGCCGCGGATATCGCACTTCCATCCCGGCAGATATTCATAAACAGGCTTTGCCTTTTTAAGGTAATGCGTTGTCGGGAAATCCTTTGTGACTTTGCCGTCAATCTCATAGCCGACACAAACCGGCAGCGTGTCAAGATAGCCGAGCACGTCAAGCACTGTCAGTACAACCTGAGTTGCGCCCTGCATGCGGCAGCCATATCTGCTGGCAACAGCGTCAAACCATCCCATACGTCTCGGACGTCCTGTCGTTGCACCGTACTCACCGCCGTCACCGCCTCTGCGTCTTAATTCATCCGCTTCCTCGCCAAAAATCTCAGAAACAAATTCTCCGGCACCAACCGCACTTGAATAAGTCTTCACAACTGTCACAATATCTTTAATCTCATACGGTGCAATGCCCGCGCCAATGGCGCCGTATGCTGCCAATGTCGATGATGATGTGACCATCGGATATATACCAAAATCAGGATCTTTCAGAGAGCCGAGCTGACCTTCCAAAAGTACCTTCTTACCGGATTTAATAGCTTCATAAAGATAAGCGGCTGTGTCACATACATACGGTGCCACCATCGCTTTATATTCCATCAGTGTTTCATATATTTCTTCAGGATTCAGCGGTTCTTTATGATAAAGATGCTCAATCAGCACATTTTTCATATCAACAATACGATAAACTTTTTCCTTTAAGCCATCCTCGTCAAAAAGCTCGCTGACCTGAAAGCCTATCTTTGCATACTTGTCCGAGTAAAAAGGTGCAATCCCTGATTTTGTTGAACCAAATGACTTTCCTCCGAGCCGTTCTTCCTCATACTCGTCAAATAAAATATGATACGGCATAAGAATCTGAGCTCTGTCTGATACAAGAATTTTCGGACGCGGCACGCCCTTGCTGACAATCGCCTCAATTTCTTTAAATAAATACGGAATATTCAGCGCCACACCATTGCCGATAATACTTGTTGTGTGATTGTAAAAAACGCCTGACGGCAAAATATGAAGGGCGAATTTCCCGTAATCGTTCACAATCGTATGCCCTGCATTACTCCCGCCCTGAAAGCGTACAATAATGTCCGAATCCTCCGCAAGCATATCTGTAATCTTGCCCTTACCTTCATCGCCCCAGTTTGCGCCAACAACTGCTCTTACCATTAAAAGCCAACTCCTTACTGTAATGTTCTAACAACATGTTCCGGGTGTTTTTTAACATTATCTATGTCAAAAAAATACTCTCTTATTCTATGCCACTTTTTTTTAAATGTAAAGAGAAAATTTTTTATAAAATCCACTTTTTTGTTTCTTCAAAACTATCGGCAATATAATTGGCACCCGCCTTATAAAGCTCGTCATAACCACCGTAGCCAAAAGTCACGCCAATACTGTCGATACCATTTTCTGCCGCACCGACAATATCATGAAGCCTGTCTCCTATCATCACAATTTCTGATTTTGAGGGAATCCTTCCTTCTGCCGCCTGAAAGCGCGCAAAAACTTCGGTGATAACTTCAGCCTTTTTTGTCCGGCTGCCATCCATGTTGCTTCCAACAATGACATCAAAATAGCTGTCAATATGAAAATGCTCAAGTATCCTTCTTGCAAAAACTTCCGGTTTTGACGTCGCCAGCGCAATTTTCTTTCCCGCAGCCCGAAGTGTTTTCAAAAAGCCTTCTGTTTCCGGATAAAGCTTGTTTTCAAAAATACCTTTATCTGCAAAATATTCTCTATACTTATCCACAGCCTCCATTGCCTTTTTCTCATCAAAATTGTAGTACACCATAAACGATTCATGCAGCGGCGGCCCGATAAACGGTGTCAGCTTATCAGGATTTTCTTTAATGCCATAAGACATCAGTGCATACGCCACCGAATTTGTAATGCCTTCTTTTGGATCTGTCAACGTTCCGTCTAAATCAAATAAAATATAGTTGTACATATCTTTCTCTCCCATCAGAAAAAGGGAATCCCAAAAAGGACTCCCTTCACTGTAAAACTCATATATGAATTATTTCTTGGAAGCTTTGTAAGCTTTGATTGCTTCTGTAAGCTTTGGAACGATTTTGTTTAAATCGCCAACAAGGCCGTAATCAGCAACATCAAAGATTGGTGCTGTCTCGTCTTTGTTGATTGCTACGATAACATCTGATTCTTCCATACCGGCTACGTGCTGGATTGCACCTGAAATACCGATTGCAAAATAGATCTGAGGACGAACTGTCTTACCTGTCTGTCCTACCTGTAAGTCTTTTGCCTTCCATCCGTTATCTACAACTGCACGTGAGCAGCTTACTTCGCCGCCTAATGCTTCTGCTAAATCTTCAAGAATCTTAAAGTTTTCAGCGCTGCCTACACCACGGCCGCCGGATACTAAAATCTTAGCGTCCATGATATCTACTGTCTCGCCTACTGCTTTTACGATATCAAGAATCTCTACATATTTGTTGTTTGGTGTAAAGCCCGGATTAAATTCAATAATCTCTGCTTTTGCACCTTCGATAGGGCTGATCTTCTGCATAACGCCAGGACGTACTGTAGCCATCTGTGGACGGTTGTCCGGGCAGGCGATTGTTGCGATCGTGTTTCCGCCAAATGCAGGACGTGTCATCAGTAACTGGTTATGTTTCTGGTTTGGTCCCGGATTTAATGGGAAATCGCCAATCTCAAGTACTGTACAGTCTGCTGTAAGACCTGTTGCCACACGAGCTGATACTCTAGGGCCTAAGTCACGGCCGATGGCTGTTGCACCAACAAGCATGATCTCAGGTTTGTATTCATTGATGACAGAAGCCAGTGCATGAGTATATGGCTCTGTTCTGTAATCTTTTAGCTCAGGATCGTCTACAACGATTACCTTGTCTGCACCATATTCAGCGAGTTTGTCACAAAGACCTTTCACATCTGAACCAACAAGAACAGCTGTAACGTCTGTGTCTAAATCTTTGGCAAGATCTCTTGCTTTGCCAAGTAATTCAAAAGCGATACCGCTTAATTCTCCGTCTACCTGCTGAGCATAGACATATACACCCTTATATTCTTCTAAATTCATCTTATTCACCACTTTTCCTTTTCATTAAATGATATGTTTCTCGTCAAATTTACCCATGAGGTAAGCAACTGCTTCTTCAGGATCAAGTGTAACGACTTCGCCGGCACCCTTTCTTACCTTGTCGGAAGCTTTTGCAATCTTTGTCGGTGAACCTTTAAGACCGATGTTTGCATCGTCTAAGTCTTTAAGGTCATTTCTGCCCCATGTTGTAATTTCAGCATCGCAGGCATCATAAATTCCGCCCGGTGTCATGTAACGAGGCTCATTTAATTCTGAAAGCGCTGTGATTAAGCATGGCATTTTTGCTTTTACGACATGATATCTGTCTTCGTACTGACGCTGAACGATAACGCTGTCGCCTTCAATCTTAATATCCTGTGCGTAAGAAATTACAGGGATATCAAGGTGCTCAGAAATCTGAGGGCCAACCTGTGCTGTATCACCATCAATAGCCTGACGGCCTGTGATAATTAAATCATAATCAAGGTTTCTTAAACCTGCTGCGATTGTTGATGATGTCGCCCATGTATCTGCGCCACCAAGAACACGGTCTGTAATAAGAATACCTTTATCTGCACCCATAGCAAGTGCTTCGCGGAGAACGTCTGCAGCCTTTGGAAGTCCCATTGTCACTACAGTAACTTCTGCGCCATATTCATCTTTTAATCTTAATGCTGCCTCTAAGCCTGCCTTGTCATCCGGATTCATGATTGCAAGCATTGCAGCTCTGTTAAGTGTACCGTCCGGGTTAAACTGAACTCCGCCTTTTGTATCTGGTACCTGTTTTACACAAACAACTATCTTCACGGTTCGTACCTCCTATTTCAATAAGTTTCCAGAAATAACCATACGCTGAACTTCTGATGTTCCTTCGTAGATTTCTGTAATCTTAGCATCTCTCATCATACGCTCTACATCATACTCTCTGATGTAACCGTAACCACCATGTAACTGAACAGCCTTTGTTGTCACTTCCATCGCAACTTCTGCTGCATATAACTTAGCCATCGCTGCTTCCACACTGTAAACCTTCTGTGTAGCCTTAGCCATTGCTGCTTTGTATACTAAGTTCTTGGCAGCCTCTACCTTTGTAGCCATGTCTGCTAACTGGAACTGTGTATTCTGGAACTGTCCGATAGAACGTCCGAACTGCTTTCTTTCCTTAACGTACTCTACTGTTCTTTCAAGAGCACCCTCTGCAAGACCAAGTGCCTGTGCAGCGATACCGATACGTCCGCCGTCAAGCGTATGCATAGCGATATTGAAGCCCTTGCCTTTCTGGCCGAGTAAGTTTTCCTTTGGAATACGGCAGTCTGTGAAGATTAATTCATATGTAGATGAACCGCGGATACCCATCTTCTTTTCTTTTGTACCGAATGTGAATCCCGGTGTGCCTTTTTCAACGATAAATGCAGAAATCTCTTTCATCTTTCTGCCACGTTTTTCAATGATGCCTGTAACGGCAATCACAATGTAAACATGAGCCTGCTTACCGTTTGTGATGAAGCATTTTGAGCCGTTTAATACCCACTCATCGCCATCTAAAACAGCCTTTGTCTGCTGTCCCTGTGCATCTGTACCTGCGCCCGGCTCAGTTAAACCGAAAGCACCTAACCATTCGCCTGAAGCTAACTTCGGAACATATTTCTGTTTCTGTTCTTCTGTACCGTATGTCATAATAGGATCGATACATAAAGATGTATGTGCTGATACGATAACTGCTGTTGTACCGCAGACTTTAGCTAATTCCTCTACACACATCACGTATGCTAAAGGATCGCAGCCCTGTCCGCCGTATTCCTTTGGTACAGGAATACCAAGGAAACCGTATTTAGCCATCTTTTCAACTGTTTCTGTCGGGAATGCTTCTGTTTCATCAACTTCCTGTGCGAGAGGCTTTACTTCGTTCTCTGCGAAATCTCTGTACAGAGTTCTGACCATCTCATGTTTCTTATCCAATGCGAAATCCATTTATTCTTCCTCCATGATAAAATATATTAGGCCGGAAGCCGTCACCGGCTTCCTGCCGTTTAATGATTATTTTGAATAATCATAGAAACCTGCACCTGTCTTACGTCCAAGCTTGCCGCCGCGAACCATCTGTCTTAACAATCTTGCAGCTCTGTATTTTGAATCACATGTTTCAGCGTAGAATACGTCCATGATATGTAAGCATGTATCAAGGCCGATAAGGTCAGCTAATGCTAAAGGTCCCATTGGGTGATTGCAGCCTAATTTCATAGCTGTATCAATATCTTCTGCTGAAGCAAGACCTTCCTCGTAAACCATGATTGCTTCATTGATCATTGGGATAAGGATTCTGTTTACAACAAAACCAGGGCCTTCTTTAACTTCTACAGGTGTCTTTCCGATTTCTGCAGATAAGTCATAGATTGCCTTAAATGTCTCATCAGATGTATGTAATCCACGGATAACCTCAACTAATTTCATAACTGTTGCAGGGTTGAAGAAATGCATACCGATGAATTTGTCTTCTCTCTTTGTTGCGCTTGCAATTAATGTAATTGAGATTGAAGATGTATTTGTTGCGAAGATTGTCTCCGGTTTACAAATACCATCAAGTTCTTTAAATAAGTTCTTTTTGATTTCGATATTCTCAACGATTGCTTCAAGAACTAAATCAGCATCCGCTGCCGGTGCAAGCTCTGTTGTTGTAGAAATTCTTGAAAGGATGTCAGCTTTGCCTGCTTCGTCCATCTTGCCCTTTGCAACAAGCTTGTCAAGGCCTTTTTCAAGTCTAGCCATAGCTTTTGCACAAATTTCTTCTGTCATATCTCTGAATACAACTTCAAGACCAGCTTTAGCCATAACCTGTCCGATATCAAGACCCATCTGTCCTGCACCAACGATAAATACTTTTTTCATGATAATCTCCTCCTAAACATTGGTATCTTATATTATACCACAAAATTTTATAGTTGCTAAGTATTCTGTCAATTATTTATTAATAAAATTTTTCTCTTTGCGTTTTTCAAGGAAAGCGCTCATGCCTTCAACCTGATCATGTGTCTCGAAGCAGTCACCAAATAACTTTTCTTCAATAACAACAGCCTGATCCATATCAACCTGTAAACCTTCGTTGATTGCTTTCTTACAGTTGCGTACGGCAATCGGGGCATTCTTTGCAATACCTGCGGCCATTTTCTCTGCTGCCGGCATCAATTCTTCGGATGTATAAACAGCATTGACAAGACCGATACGGTAAGCTTCCTGTGCTGTAATATTTCTTGCTGTATAAATCAGCTGCTTAGCCATGCCAGGGCTGACTAAACGTGCAAGTCTTTGTGTACCGCCGAATCCCGGTGTGATTCCAAGGCCAACCTCAGGCTGTCCGAATACTGCGTTTTCAGAGCAGATACGGATATCACAGCTCATGGAAATCTCACAGCCGCCGCCAAGAGCGAAACCATTCACTGCTGCAATGACAGGAATTGGGAATGTTTCAAGTTTTCTGAAAACGTCATTGCCTTTCTTACCAAAAGCTTCTCCGCCTTCTTTTGTTAATGTGCTCATCTCTGCAATATCCGCACCGGCAACAAATGATTTTTCTCCGGCACCTGTAAGGATCAAGCATCTTACTGTTTCTAAATCAACAGCGTCAAGAGCAGCATCTAAATCATTCAAAACTTCTGAATTTAATGCGTTTAATGCCTTTGGACGGTTAATTGTAAGAATACCAACGTTACCTTTGACTTCATACAAAACATTTGACATTTTTTTAACTTCCTTTCATATTTGAGTTTCACTTCGTCTTCTATGATACAATATTCTCTCCCATAAGTAAAGACATTAAGTACAACTTTTTTTTATTCTTCTTCGTTCTTGTGTAAAATTTCCCCAAATTTTTTTTGTAGATTTCTTAACAATACCTGTATTTACACTCTATATACTAAAAACTACTTGCTATTTCACGTTCTTTCGTCAATAATATAATATCAGAAGGGAGCTCATTTCCCAAAAATATCGGAAATCTATGGTTTATCAGGGAGAAATGTTGATGGAAAATCTGATTTTTAGTCTAAATGCCACCGCCCCTATTTTTCTTTTAATGGCGCTTGGCCTGTTATTTAAAAAACTGAATATTATCGACGAAGCCTTCGCCGCCCGTCTCAACAAATTTGTCTTTCTTATTCCTCTGCCGGTGCTTGTCTTTGAAGATCTGGCAAATGTCGATTTTAGAGAAGTATGGGATGGAAAATTTGTATTGTTCTGCTTTGCGGCAACCCTTTTAAGCATTTCCCTTGCTGCGGCTGTCTCTCTCATATGGAGAGGAACGTCCATACAAGGTGAATTTATTCAGGCGTCTTACAGAAGCAGCGCCGCACTTTTGGGCGTGGCACTGATCCAGAACATTTACGGCAGCGCAGGCATGGCACCGCTGATGATTATCGGCAGTGTGCCGCTTTATAATATTATGGCAGTCACAGTTTTATCCTTTTCTGGTCCAAAGCAAAAAAATGCCGGACGTCCGATGTGGAAAAAAACTTTCAAAGGGATTATCACAAATCCGATTATTTTGGGTATTGCCGCCGGCATCCTTTGGTCGCTTTTGCGCCTGCCGATGCCGCCCATCCTTGAAAAGACTGTTTCTAATATCAGCGGCATGGCAACACCACTCGGTCTTATAGCGATGGGCGCCACCTTTGATATCAAAAAAGTATCCGGGCGCATCGCTCCTGCCGTTACCGCTTCGTTTATTAAGCTGATCGGTCTTGCCGCCCTTTTTCTTCCGGCCGCCGTTTTTCTCGGTTTCCGTGCCGAAAAGCTTGTGGCAATTCTTGTCATGCTCGGCTCTGCCACAACTGTCAGCTGCTTTGTCATGGCAAAAAACATGGGCCACGAAGGGACGATGACCTCCGCGACAGTCATGCTCACAACACTTTTTGCCGCCTTTACACTGACCGGCTGGCTCTGCATTCTAAAATCACTTGGATTACTTTAAAAAATAATTGCAAAACAGGCATCTATTTGTCTGTGCACTCAAGTTACAGTGCAGACAAATAAATGCCTGTTGTATTTTAATGACCGTTTTCAAGACGTTTCATTGCCTCAACTTCTTCAAGTCTTTTTTCCATCACCTTTTTAATTGTCAGCTTATAAACAATGATTGTTGCCAGCGGTCCGAATATATCTGATATTGTCTCGCTGAAAAAGACCATCTTCGGTTCGGCAAACAACGGAATAATAAATAAAGCGGCAAAGTATACAAGTTTTCTGAAAAACGACAGTGGCAGTGACAAATTGACACGTCCCATTGCCGTAAAGCCATCTACAAGCTCATATTGAAAGCCCAGCGGTATGATTGCCAGCGTGCATACTTTAATCGCCCATACAGCTTGCTCTCCAAGAACCGCATCTGCCGTAAATAAACGTACAAACAAAGGGCTGATCGTCCATGCGATAATCATCATCAGGCTCATGTAGCCTACACACAGACACAAAATATACTTTTGCGCTTTAAGAACACGTTCCGTCTGACCGGCGCCATAATTGTAGGAAAGAATCGTCTGCGTCCCGCCGCTGATACCGCCAAGCGGCATCGTAACAATGAGCATAAAGCTCTGAACAATCGTTGCACACGTAATCAGCGCATCGCCCTGCGCCGGACCGCCATAGCGCTGAAGCACTGAATTCATGGCAATAATCATCACATTATCTATAGCAATAATGATAAACGGCGTAAATCCGAGTGCCAGAACACGGCGCATAATTTTAAAACTGTAGCCGCCAAATGTAATGCGGATCGGCACTGTCCTGCCAAACAAAAATGTCAGCACAAACGCGCAGCTTGCCACCTGTGAAAGTACCGTCGCCACCGCTGCGCCTTTGACGCCCATATTAAAACCGAAAATAAATACTGGATCAAGCACAATATTGCAGACTGCACCGACCATAACGGAAATCATCCCTGTTTTGGCAAATCCCTGACATATGATAAACTGATTCATGCCGGTGGCAAGCAGTGCAAAAATCGTGCCGAGCAAATAGGTAGTGAAATAACTGTCCGCATAGGCATAGGTCTGTGTACTGGCGCCGAATAAATAGAGCATCGGCTCCTTCAGAGCCATAATCACAGCCGTCAAAACAACAGACAGCACACAAAGCATCATAAAACAGTTAGACAATATTTTTCGCGCCTCTTTTTCTCTGCCTTCACCCATGCGTATGCTCATCAGCGGCGATCCACCGACGCCAATCAGAGACGCAAAGGATGAAATCATTGTCACGACCGGCCCGCACACGCCGACACCTGCCAGTGCAATATCGCCGATTTCCGGAATATTTCCGATATACATACGGTCAACAATACTGTAAAGCACACTGACAAATTGGGCAAGCATACTCGGTATGGCAATGCGCCATACAAGCGTTTTGATATTATCCTTGCCAAGATTGTTTTGTTTTTTCATCATTTTCTCCCAAATTTATGTAAACTTTTTCTATCAAAAAACGGCCTCTAAAATTCACGGCGGCCCCCGGCATCCCTGATGCCTGCTTTCTCCCTGTATTTTGCAACAGTACGCCTCGAAATATGAACGCCGGCCTCCGAAAGCTTTTCGCTGATGACGCGGTCACTATACGGCTTTTTCTTATTTTCATTGCCGATAATATCCGACATCATCTGTTTAATATGTTCCGGCGTCACCGCCTCGCTGCCGCTGGCATAAACGCCCTTTGAAAAGAAGTAATTCATAGGGAAAATTCCCCACGGGCACTGCATATACTTATCCCGCACAGCACGGCTCACCGTTGACTCATGAATCGACAGCCGTTTGGCCACATCCGCCTGCCGCATCGGTTTTAAAAAACCTTGTCCTTTAAGGAAAAATTCCTCCTGAATATCAACAATCGTTTTTGCCACTGAAAGAAGCGTTTTATTTCTCTGAGAAATACAATGCATCACCCATTCGGCCTGCCGTACTTTCTCCCCGATATAATCCTTTGCTTCCTTTGGCGTATCACCATTAAGCATCCCCTTATAATAGCTGTTCACAGACATTTTCGGGTACATATATTCATTCAGAAGAATTTCATAATAGCCGCCAAGTTTAACAACCGTCACATCCGGCGTAATATACTTAAGCGTTTCACGGCTGCAGAAGCTTGCCCCCGGCTTCGGATTCAGTTCTCTGATTTTCTCACACTCAGCCTGAATAGCCTCAATCGGCAGCTTCATCCGCTTTGCAATGACATGCAGCTGGTTTTTACCGACAAGTTCAAGATAATTTTGTATCATTTCCGTAAGCACCGGTGTATTTTCACCGCTTCTGTCAAGCTGAAGCAGAAGGCACTCCGAAAGGCTTTCCGCACAAATCCCGGCAGGTTCCAAACTTTTTAATATTGAAAGTACTTCGTCAACATCACACTCACCGACATTAAACCTTTTTGCCGTTTCTTTCTTATCTTCTTCGAAATATCCTTTTTCATCAAGGCAGTTTACAATATATGCTGCCATTTCAAGCTGCTTTTTCGAAAGCGTCTTTGTAAGTAACTGGGACAGAAGATATTCCGCCAGCGTCTCCCCCTCATCTGTATCAAAATTCCATCGGTCACGCTCGCCGTCTTCCGTATAATCATTATGATAATAAACACGGTTTTGTTCATCGGATGCCTCAAGCCACTCAATCTTACGCCTGATTTCACCGTCAGGGTCATCACTTTCATAAGCTTCCTCCAAATCAACAACCGGATTTTCAAGAGCGAGCTCTTTCATGTAAGCTTCCAGCTCCTGCGAGCTCATCTGCAATATATTGGCCGACTGTATCTGTCTTTGCGAAAGTACCTGTGACTGGACAGGCTGAAGCTTTAACTCCATAACTTTTTCTCCTTTGCAAAATCTTACGCCATCATTCTACTCTCTTTGATCCCGACCGTCAACCAAAGAATTTTTCTCATATTTCGCATGGTCTTTTCATATCTTTTACAAAGACATATGGGCGGTGACTCTATGGAACATGAAGCTTTAAAACGCCAGAATCTTAAAACCTTTTTTAAATGCGGCTGCGTTGTCTGCACTCTGCTTTTGCTCGGTGCTGCCGCCTTTCATTTCGTGGCACCTGCCGTCACAATCAGCGGTGCTGCCGAAACAAGAAAGATACCGGTTTATTGCGTCGATACCGATAAAAAACAGGTGGCACTTTCATTTGATGCCGCGTGGGGCAATGAAGACACCGATACACTTTTATCCATTCTCAAAGAAAACAATGTCAGGACGACCTTTTTTATGACCGGCGGCTGGGTTGACAGCTACCCTGACGATGTCAAGAAAATCGCAGCGGCTGGTCACGACTTAGGCAACCATTCTCAAAACCACAAGCAGATGTCACAGCTGGATGCAGATACATGCAATTTTGAAATTTCTGAAGTCACCAAAAAAGTAGAAGCCTTAACCGGTACAAAAATGTGCCTTTTCAGGCCGCCATACGGCGACTATAACAATCAGCTCATAGTATCAGCCAATGCCCTCGGCTATCATGTCATTCAATGGTCGGTAGACAGCCTTGACTGGAAGGATTACGGCGCTGACAGCATCGTTGACACTGTTTTAAATCATAAAAATCTAAAGGACGGTGCCATTATTCTGATGCACAACGGTGCAAAGTACACAAAGGATGCCCTTCCCCGCGTCATTTCAGGCTTAAAAGAAAAAGGCTTTGAAATCGTTCCTGTATCAGAGCTTATTTATACCGAAAATTATCACACGGACAATACCGGAATGCAAATTAAGGACAGCTAAAATGCTGTCCTTAATCTGTCCATAATCAGTATTCTTTAATCGTTATCTTTCTTTGCTTCGCGCACCCATGCTTCAATTTTCTTTGCCGCTTCCGGATTTTGCTTTTTAAGACGTTTTTCCAGCTTTTCACGGCTTTTCTTAAGCTTTTCATATACTTCCGGATTTTCCTTACTCATGCGATTGGAAATTGCACGCCGGCGCTTTTCAATCAGGCTCAGTACAACACGCTTATCCGCCGTCAATTCCTTCGGCAGCTCATCTAAATGCAGCTCAAGCCGGCGCAGTATTTCATCCTCATCAATCGCACCGAGTTTTTCCCACGCATCGGCTTTGCGCGGAAGTCCTTCATTGGCCAGCTGCCAGACATCCGGCATATAATGAATAGAATCCATGACATGTTTTACTTTCTTTTCAATCTGTCGGACAACATCATCCCCAAAAGCCCATGCAAATTCCTCAAGTGAATTTTCTTCCTCAGCAGCCAAATGTACCATATTTTTCATATGCACTTCACCGATTTCCTCCAAAGGATAAGGCGCTGTCATTCCGGCAGCCCGCAGTGCCGACGTCATTGTTCTTCTGACCATCCCATCTTCAATAAGATGTCCGATGCCTAAACGGCGCATCTGTTCATTGACAGAAGCCATATGCTCTGTCATAAAAAAACGTATGCCTCTTTCCTTCAGGCTTTGTGCCAGCGCCTCAAGCTGATCTGCCGCTGTAATATCAATATCTGTCACCGCACCGGCATCCACAATCACATTTTGCGTATGCTCATCAATACTATTTTCAATATCTTCCATAAATATTTTAATATTGGCAAAAAACAGGCTTTCTCTGAAGCGATAAATCACCGTATTTTTAAGTGCGTAAGCATGTTCATTTTTGCGAAGCTCAAAAAAGCCTTCTCTGCCCGGAATAACACCGAGGAAATCCCTTGACGGATTCGCCGCCTTTAAAACGAACTCTGCAAATGATAAAACGATACCAATGCCAACACCGTAAATCGTTCCGAATAAAAGTACCGCCATAAATGCTGCCATAAAAATATAAAATTCACTGCGGCTCACTTTAAAAAGCCGCCGTGCCAAATGAAATTCTACAACATTCATAAGTGCCGAAACAACAATGGCCGCAAGTACAGGCACCGGAAGATAACCAATAAAGCCCGTACATGAGAGCAAAATCACAACCATCGTTACGCCGGCTGCAAGGGACACCACCTGCGTTTTTCCGCCAAACTGGTCATTCATCGATGTTCTTGAGATACTTCCGTTGACCGGACAGCAG
>SAMEA3387468__coassemble_2195_pt1 | contig 24065 bp, 17 predicted proteins | sample SAMEA3387468__metabat2_low_PE_040 | metagenome-assembled genome bin SAMEA3387468 (sample SAMEA3387468) | Felis catus | biome: Faeces | place: United Kingdom | collected 2012 | reverse complement strand
CAATGATGTCACAGGCATTAAAATACCACAGCCTCTTTTCATCGTTATTTCTCCTTTTTACCTTTTGGCGGCGCTGCGCGCCGCCGGATATCATCATCGTATCAAAATATTTGATTGAAACGCCTATATATGTATATTTTCACCGAGAATTGTCACCGAAAGCGGTTCGGCACAAAAATATTCGTCAACCGGCGCCCCTGTGCCGCTGTAAAAAATACGTTCGCCATCGGACAGCATCTGCCACTGCCCTTTTGGCACATGAATCAGCTGCCGCTCCTTTTCGGGATTATATGCCGCAAACAGCCGCTGGCCTTCCGCATTGATCACAAAACTGACAACCGAAGCTGTCTTATTTTCATAAAATGTCACCGGCACTGCAAAGCCCTGATTTTTAAAACCGGAAAACTGCTTTCTTATGGCGATAAGCCCTTTGTAATAATCAATCAGGCTTCTGTAATCGTAGGCTCTGCGCCAGTCAAGCTGATTGACTGACGGCGGCTTATTATAAGAATCACCGATGCCCTGCTTTGTCCGCGCAAACTCCTCACCGGCCTGAAAAAACACATGCCCCTGACACGTAAACACAATTCCCGCCGCCATACGGTTCATCGCAAGCAGCGTCGGATTTTCCCTGTCAAAGCTGATACCATCGCCCGCCGTATATACAAGCTTATCCCAAAGCGTAAAATTATCATGCGCCGATACATAGCTTATCACCTGACCGGGATTATGTGGTCTATATCCGGCCTCGCCGCCGCACCACGCTGTCACCGCAGCGCGTATTTTTCCGGCATTTTCAGGACGGCCGTTAATATAGCCGCCGTCCTCCTCAAAAAAGACACTGCCCTTAATGGCGTCTCTCGTATCATCATTAAAAAAACCGATACGCTCATTAAGCAGATGCACATTAGATTTCACAGCAGCCACAGCTCCCCGGCGCATCACCGTCCGCCCCGCAGCCCACGGCTCACCGTACATCAGCTTCTGGCGGCCATCGGGCATATTGTCAAGCGCCTCTCTAATGCCGTTCATTGTTTCTACATCATGAAGTCCCATCAAATCAAAGCGAAAACCGTCAATATGATATTCTTTTGCCCAGTAGCACACACTGTCTGTCATATACTTCCTGAACATTTTCCGCTCGCTTGCCGTATCATTGCCGCAGCACGAGCCGTCGCAGAAATTACCGTTCTCATCGGTTCTGTAATAATAATACGGCACTGTCTTTTGAAAGCTGCCGTCCCTGTCATAAGTATGATTGTAAACGACATCCATAATCACACCAATACCCGCATCATGAAAGGCCTGAACCATTTTCTTAAACTCATAAATACGAACGGCGCCGTCGAGGCTGTCTGTGGCATAAGAGCCTTCAGGCACATTATAATTTTCCGGATCATAGCCCCAGTTAAAAAGCGACATATCCGCCGACATCTCATCGACCGAAGCATAATCAAACACCGGAAGTAAATGGACATGCGTCACACCGAGAGCCTTCATATAATCAAGTCCCGTCGAAAATTCAGGATGATTATTTAAAACTGTGCCTCTCTCAGTCACTGCCATATATTTTCCGCGGTACGCTTCGCAAAAGCCGCCAAAGCTGTCACTTGAGAAATCTTTAATATGCAGCTCATAAATAATCACCGTGTCCTTTTCACTGCGTACAAACTTATCAGACGCCCAGCCTGCCGGATTTGTCCGCGCCATATTTACAACCATACTTTTCTTGCCATTGGCGCCGCAGGCCTTTGCATAAATATCTGCCGTCTCACGCACACGGCCGTCTGACGATACTGTATATGTATAATAAACACCGTCTAAATCGCCGCCGATCTCTATTTTAAAAACACCGCACTCTGTCTTTGCCATTGCAAACTGTCTGTAAGGCACAGTCCCTTCACTGCCATTTTCATACAGATTTAAAATGACAGCTTCCGCTGTCGGCGCCCACACTTTAAACACGGTTTTTTCCGGTGTATAAAAAGCGCCTAAATCATCGCCATCATAACACTGTGTCCTTTCAAACTGTTCCGATTCAAAAAGTATCTTCCATTCCTTCGGTGTCTTCATCAAATTCCCCCTTTCATATTTAGAAAAAAGGAGGCTTTCGCCTCCCTTTATCCTTTCACCGCACCCGACATGCCTTCAACATAGTTCTTCTGCATAATCAGGAACAAAATTGCTATCGGTATGGATATGCACACGGCGCCTGCCGCAAACGAAGCATACCAGCGGTCAATATATTCTTTATCGAGCATTTTCCAAAGACCAATAGCCACCGTATAATATTCGGATTTATCGCGGCAGATAACCTTTGCAAAAATAAAATCAAGCCACGGTCCTAAAAAGGAAGTCAATACTGTATAAGTAATAATCGGCTTACTTAAAGGAATCGTAATCTTTGTAAATACCTGAAATTTTGTAGCACCGTCAATATAGGCGGCCTCATCAAGCGCCTTCGGAATTGTGTCAAAAAATCCTTTGGCAATGTAAAAGCCCATGCCCGATGCCCCGGAATAAACAAGGACAAGCGCGACACGAATCATAGCGCCCTCTGAAAGACCGACTGCCTTTAAAATGTAATATACGGCAACCATCGACATAAATGCCGGGAACAGCCCTAACACAAGGGCAAGATTCATAAACGGTTTTCTCAGCTTAAAGCGCAGTCTTGACATACTATAAGACACTGCCAGTACAAATATTGTCGAAATCAGGCAGGAGAAAATCGCAATAATCAATGTATTCATAAACATCTGCGGAAAATTAAGCACCTCTGTCTCTGTAAAGAGCTGTCTGTAATTATCCAGCGTATAACCGCTCGGAAAGAAAGTGGATATATAAGATCCTTTATCCGAACGAAAGCTCGTCAGTATGACCCATATAATCGGGAAGACCCAGACAAAGGCCAATACTGCCAACACAATATGAACAATCGAGTTTGTAATAAACTGTTTTGTTTTTGCTGATGTCGGTTCTTTTTTAGCCATTACTGAAATGCCTCCTCATTTTTATAGGCCGCTGTCCGACGGTATGTAAGAATTGAAACAATCGCCAATACAACGAAGGTCAAAATACCGATAACTGCGCCGAGATTATAATACTGATTATCAATTGTCAGCTTATACAGCCATGTTACAAGCAAGTCTGTCTTTCCGGCTGTCTGACCGACCGGCACCGGCGCACCGCCTGACAAAAGATAAATAACATTAAAGTTGTTAATATTTCCCGTAAACTGCGTAATAAGATAAGGCGCAGTTACAAAAAGCATATACGGCAATGTGATTTTGAAAAATGTAACAAACGCATTAGCGCCGTCCACTCTTGCCGCTTCATAAAGCTCTGCCGGGATATTCTGCAAAATGCCAGTTACCTGAAGCATTGTAAAAGGAATACCTACCCATAGGTTAATGACAATAACTGTCACTCTCGCCCATGTGGCGTCCGTGAAAAACGGAAGGGCACCGCCCTCTGAAAGCAGACCCAGATTTCGCAAAAGAACGTTGACAGGTCCGTCCGGCTGAAGCATCGTTCTCATAATCAATAAGGATACGAACTGAGGCACTGCAATGGAGAGAACAAAGCAAAATCTCCAAAAGCCTTTGAATCTTGTACCCTTTCTGTTAATGACAATTGCAAGAATCATACCGAAGAAGTAATTTAAAAATGTTGCAAAAAACGCCCATACAAGCGTCCATCCAAGTACCGACCAGAATGTCTGTCCGATGGAATCGCCGAAGTTTAACACTTTGGCAAAGTTTTCAAAACCAACCCAGTCAAACAGTGTCAGATGCTCGTCAATTTTGCTGTAATTTGTAAATGCCATGCTTATCATAAAAACAAGCGGCAAAATTGAAAAAATGATAATTCCGGCAAACGGCAGAGACATCAGTGTCATATGCAGGTTGCCGTTAAATAATGATTTTACGTCTTCTTTAAATGTCGGTACATGGCAACCGTTCTCTTTTAAATACTGCGCCTTGTACGCACTCTTTACGGCGCTGCGCCAAAAGAAGACAAAAAAGACTGTGATAAATATGGCAACAATACCAAATAACAGAATAAGCAGAGAATTATCACCCTGAACATATTCATAAATACCTTTAGCCTCATTCCATACTTCCTGCTGCTCCTGATCTCCCAGTGAAGGCAGCATGGCCAGCGCCGAAACGCCGGCCAGCGCCATGTATGCGATATAAATGACTTCACCGATGAGGAATAACAGGCCCTTGCCAATCTGCTTATGTGCAATATTTCCAAGTCCCATAATAATCATGGAAAGCCGTGTTACAACGCTGCCGCGTTTTACAGCGTTTGTAACTGTATAAACAGACTGAAATTCACTGGCTGTTTTTTTATTTTTCTGAGATTTTCTCATCGTCTTTCCTCCCAATCATCACTGCCTTTAGGCTGTGCGATTATTCCACAACCGAGGAGTTCATAGCCTCGTTGTAAGCCTCTGTCTTTTCTTTTGCATTTTCATGAGTCACTTCTTTATTTCTTAAAGATTTACCAAAGTTGTCTGTGTTCTCCCAGTAATTTACCATCGGCGCGATAAATGGCTGGATGATTGATGTATTATCAAAGGTGTCATTCTGAGCTGTTACAAGCATATCATTTTTGATTTCTTCGCTCTCTAAAAGCTCTAAGTTACAAGGAATAATATTTCTTGTTTCATAATGTGCCATCTGAGCCTCAGGGCTTCCAAGATATTTTGCAAGCGCTACAGCAACCTGTGGATATTCACAGTTCGGATTCACACCGATTGCTTTTGAACCTGCGAATGCAAGCATCTGTTTGTCTTCACCGCCGTAGTTTACAACAGGAAGCGCTTTTGCACCGAAATTGTCGCCAAGAGCTTCTTTTACAGCCGCATAGTCCCATGAGCCTGAGAACATTGCTTTGATTGAACCGTCACGGATGCCTGCGATACCTGAACCATCGACGTCAACAACAAAGTTTTCATTGTTTACAAGGTCAACTAAGAAATTTGTAACTTCTAAAGCTTTATCGCCTGAGTAATCAATACCTGCTTCTGCATCTGTTCCGTCACCGAAAAGTGTACAGCCGTTTGCAAGATAAAAGGAAGCAAGATACCATGAGTTTGTCAGTGGGAAAGAAATTTTTGCTTTTTCAAGCATCTTGTTGAAGTTTCCTGCTTCTTCCTCTGTGAACACACTTGTGTCATAGTACATAAACCATGTATTCGTTGTAAATGGTACGCCGTATAAATTGCCGTCTACTGTAAGAGAATCAACGATTGCTTCTGAGTTTGTAGACTCTACATATTCTTTTGTTTCACCGCCAAGCTTTGCAATTGCATTTGCCGGAAGAAGATCCATTAACTGGTCATTGGCAAACATAAATACGTCCGCAGATGCCTCAGGATCCTGAACGATCATCTTAGCAACCTCTGCCTCGTTTGTAACGCCATACTTAAATGTGATATCCCAGTTCGGATGTTCCTTGCTGAAGTTTTCACACATTGTCTGAAGCCATGCACCCTGATCCTCTGCCTGATCCTCTGCAGATGACCATACTAAAAGTTCACATGAAATCTTTTCTTCCTCTGCCGGCGCTGTTTCTTTCTGCGCGCTGCTGTCTGCTGCCGGTGTTCCATTTTTTGCACCACAGCCCATAAGTAATGCGGATGTTGTCACAAGAGTCATTCCGGCTGCAAGCCATCTGTTTTTCTTCATAAAAAAAATCCCCTTTCGCTTTTGCTCATTTATTGTAAGCAAATTATAGCACAAGGAGATTTTTCACATATAGAAATAACTAAACTTCATCTGTCAAAAAGTATACTTCTCGCCCGCTCGCTCATCTTTTTCAGAAAATCTTCAAGGGAAAGGCTGCCGTCCAAATAGGGCGGAATATACGCGTTAAAAAATTCATTCTGAATTTTCTGCTCCCACTGGAGCTGATAATTCGGAATAATATAATCTGCATTCTTAATCGCATTTTTATAGTCATTGACAAGCGGCGTGCCGGATACCGACATAAATTTTTCACTGTTTTTACGGCTTTCCTCAGCTCTGAAACGCATCACCTCAACTGCACCCCGGATAACTTCCTCATCATAACCGGACGTCACTGCCCACGCCGTCATTTTTGGCGATGCCATCAAGACATCGCCCGGAAACGGGGCAAATCCAAAAATTTCTTCTTCCTTTTCACTAAATGTTTCGAGCATCCAGTAGCCGTTGGCAATCATCGCTGCCTCGCCTGAGACAAGCCGCTCTCTTGCCATACTGTAATCCACATCTGAGACATCACTGTAGGTGTAATCATATATTTTCTTAAAAAACCGCATCATGTCCTTCATAGATTCATTATTATAATCTGACGGAAACTGCTCTTTCAAAAATTCCCTTCCGGCCTCATCCTTCGCACCATAAGCCGTCGTCAAAAGCATCGGCGTCCAGTAAGTACCGCCGCACTGAAGCGCCAGCGGTGTGATACCGTTATTTTGAAGTGCATCCAGACAGTTAAAAAATTCATCCCAGTTTTCCGGAAAACTTTCATACCCTGCACGCGCAAGCATTTCCCGGTTATAAATGATGCCGGAATAAGAATACGTCGGCGCAGCAATCGGCGACATATACACCGCACCATTCTTCTCCGTACATGCTTCAAGCATATCTTTATTAATCGTCTGCTTCCACGTCTCATCCATGTATGGCGCAATATCTACAAGACGCCCGTGATTGACAAGCATTCTGTAAAAGCTTTCATCCACCCCGATATTTGTAATGATTGCCGGAAGTTTATCGACTGCATTTAATTCCTTAAGCCGCGCTCTGTAGCTTTCCGGCGTTCCCATCATCCATTCCGGAGAAATCACATAACGCCCCTCATAGGCTTCATTAAACCGTTCAATCAGATCTTTATTTTCCGCAATACCTGTCTCTGAATCAATCCCGAAAATTGCCGGAATGACAACCGGTTCAACTTTTGTCTCCTTTTCCCGCGCACAGCCGGCTGCCAGAATACAAAGCCCGGACAGGACACCTGACATTAAAATTTTTTTAAACCTCATGGCCATCATCCCCCTTTCTGATTGCTTCAAGTGGAATTTCTATCGTGCAGACCGTAGTCTCGCCCGTTGTATAATAAAAACGGATGCTGCCGTATTTGAGCCGTAGCCGCGCCACAATATTCATAAGTCCGTAGCCGCCCTCTCTGCTCTCCTCCGCCTTTATGACCGCTTCTGCCGGCAGCTTTTCCATCGCATTTAAAGCTGCAAGCTGCTCATCTTCAATCGGCAGGCCATTATTTTCTACCGTCATGACAAGGCAATTTTCACGGCGCCCGGCTGTCAGCTTAATAAAACCGCCCTCACTGATTTCAGAAAAACCGTGTTTCACCGCATTTTCAGCAAGCGGCTGTAAAATAAGCTTGCATATTCTCAAATCCTTCACGCTGTCATCGCAGACCGTCTCATAATCAAAAAGACCGTCATTTCTTATTTTTTGTATATCCATATAGGCGCAAACATGCTCAAACTCTTTTGACAAAGGAATTTCATCCGCGCCCTTGCTCAAATTAATTCTCAAATATTTAGACAGCGCATAAATCATCTTCATAATCATTTCTTCATGACTGATCCGCGCCAGCATATAAATTGTATCCAGCGTATTGTAAAGAAAATGCGGATGAAGCTGATTGACAAGTGAATGGATTTCCTGCTCTCTGAGTACCTTTTCATCCTCGCGCACCTTATTCATCAGCATACCAACCTTATCAATCATGGCATTATAACTGCTGCCAATCGTATCAAGCTCTGTATTCGTGTGCAGATTCAGGTATTCTCCCAACTTGCTCTCATCAAACCGCTGCATATAATCATTGATTTCTTTCACAGGCGCTGTCAGCCGCCGCGACACTGCACCGCTTAAAAAAATGATGAGTACGAATGCGGCAAGTCCCGCAATAATAAAAACAATATACACCTCATAAACATACCGGTTGACAATACTTCCCGGCACATAGGTCACAATACTGTAGGCTGTATTGCTGCCTGTCGATGTACACACAAAGCCTTCATTTGAAATTTCCGGTGTCTCTGCACGCATCTGCTCATGAATCCACGAAAGCTTTTTCTCCGTCATTGCATATTCCGACGGATTATACATATCACACAGCTGTCCTGATGAATCGTATAGCAGCTGCACGCAATCGTCATCCGTCATATTTTTAAAAATCTGATTCATATAATCCGATGCCAGCCTAAGACACAAAATCCCCGGTTCATTATCATGGCTGACACTGCGGACATAGCGCAGCACAAAAAGGTGTTCCTCGCCGCTTCCGAAAATTTCATCCTTTCCCCAATAAAAACATGTTTTTCCATAGTCCTTGAGTGCCCGAATCATCGGCAGACTGTAAAACTGCGCCGGCTCGATATCTAAGTTTTTCTGTGAAAAAATATTAAACTTATTATCAACATACAAATAATAATCAATGCTTTTCCCCTGAAACACAGACATCGACGCTTCCACATCCGCCTCCGCCTGCGTATCAAGCGGCTCATTTAAAAGACTGTTCTGCACCGTACCGCTTAATATCCATCCGTCTGTCATACTGTCAATTTCATTGTACTGATTGGCAAACCGTGTATACGCATTCTCATTAACATAGCGGTACTGCTTTTCCATAGAGCCATAAATATTCATTTTGCCAAGATACATGACAATACAAAACACACTGCCCCCGACAAGCGCAAACAGGCCGACAAATGCCAGAAATATCTTTTTTTGAAATCTATTCTTCATAAGCACCATTCCTTTTATAGTCACTTGGAAGCTGACCGGTGCACTGTTTAAACAGTTTTGTAAAATAGGACGGATTCGGTATGCCGACCTTATCACAGATGACAGCAATACTTAAGGCATCATCCATAATCATTTCCTTTGCCCGTTCAATACGCGCATTGAGCACATACCGCTTAAAGGAAACGCCGAATGTACTTTTAAAAACTCTGCCGAAATAGACCGGATTCAAAAAAATCTGCCCGGCGACCTCAGTAATCGAAAGATTTTCATCCGGCAAATGCGCCTCGATATAATCAACAGCCACCTGCATATAATCTGCAAAGAAATTGCCGGCCGATGTATCAACCGTCTGCGCCCTCTGCTCCGTAATATAATTCAAAAGCTTAAAGGCCGCATCCACAAGGCGCAGCAGCGGATATTTTGATAAAATATCGTAAAAGCTTAAAAATTCAGAAGCAAAATCATCCCTGTCATCGCAGCTTTCCCGAAGCCAGAACTCAATCCGCACGATAAGGCGGTGAATATGAATTTTTGCCGCAGACTCATCGCCGGGAAGCTGATAAACAAACTTCACAAAGCTCTCCCGAAGCTGGTTCTCGTCACATTTTCGCATTGCCGAAATAATCTGATTTTCAATATCCGCCGAATACTGGGCCTGATTTGCAAAGGATAACTTTTTGGGCATACGCAGCATGCCTGCGCCGGAAGCCATGGCAAGCTCATAAAGCTTCAGCCCCTGCACATATGCCTCACGCATACCGTCAATGCCGCAAAACCGGTTTGAAATCGCCGAAATAATTCCGTCGCCAAACGTTGTTTTAAGCTGAGACAAAATACGGCGCAGCGGCTGTAAGCTGTCCGTCTTTTCAAGATGCAGAATGAATACCGGGCTTTCCTCCGGCGTCTGATATGTATCGACCGTATATTCCTCCCGCAAAAGCTTTTCAAGCTCGCTTGAAAGAACATAGCGTTTCGCATCATAGTCACTATGCCCTTCAACCTTTGTCGCAATATCCATATCCGCACAGACAACCGCATAATCCTCGTCCGGCACCCCGGTTCCTTTAAGCATCTTATAAATATGTATATATTCTTCTTTTGAAATACCATTATTCAAATAACGTCCGCGCATCATATGAAGATAGCTGTCCCCATCCTCCACAAGCAGCCGGTGCCAATGCTCATACACTTCCCGCTGATGAATTGTCTTTTGGCACTTTGAGGCAACCTCCGACATTGTTTTATAAAGCTCAGCATCGTCAATCGGCTTTACAAGATAAGCAAGGGCACCCCGGTTGCAGGCAATTTTTGCATATTCAAAATCCTTATAGGCGCTAATCACAACAAAATTAACTTCCGGAAGTGTCTCGGCAACCTTTGCCATCAATGTAAGACCGTCCATTCGTTTCATGCGGATATCTGTCAACACAACATCCGGCTTAATCTCATTAATCTTTGCCACAGCCTCATCGCCGTCCCTTGCCGTGCCGGCAATCTCAAACCCCATCTTCGCCCAGTCGTATGTCATGGACAATCCTTTTAAAATAATCGCTTCGTCATCCACAAGAAATAATTTCAGCAAATCCATCAAAGTTCCCCCTTTTTCTACCCATAAGTATACCGTAACTTTCCACAATCATCAAGAAGGCTGCACCAGATGCCGTCCTGCCGCTCCATGCAGCGAAAGGCCGCCGGAATCTCTCCGGCAGCCTGTCTTTTAAAGCTTCCATATATCTTTGTTGTATTCCTCAATTGTTCTGTCTGATGAAAAGAAACCTGCATTGGCAATATTTATTAAAGCTTTCTTTGCCCATGCCTTCTTATCCTCATAATCTGACAGCATCTTTTCCTTAACCTCGATATATTCCTTCACGTCAAGCAATGTCATAAACCAGTCCTTCACAATCAGTTCATTGTGAAGACGCTCAAGATTTTCACTGTCTCCAATGGCTTTCAGCTCATCACTGACAATGAAATCCACAAGGTCTTTGATGCACGCATCATTTTCATAAATCTCACGCGCACTATATGTTCCCTCATCATAAAGCTTAATCACTTCGTCTGATGATTTTCCGAAAATGTAAATATTCTCATCACCGACAAATTCATGGATTTCCACGTTTGCGCCATCCTCTGTGCCAAGTGTCACCGCACCATTTAACATAAACTTCATATTGCCTGTGCCGGATGCCTCTTTGGATGCAAGAGAAATCTGCTCTGAAATATCGCAGGCCGGAATCAATTTTGACGCCTTTGTCACGTTATAATTTTCAACCATCACAACCTTAAGATATTTCTTGACTTCCTCATCTTTTTCAATGAGCTCCTGCATACACAAAATCAGATGGATAATATCCTGGGCAATGACATATGCCGGCGCCGCTTTCGCGCCGAAAATCATCGTCACCGGCGTTTTCGGCAATCTGCCCGCCTTAATCTCTTTATATTTATAAATGGCATAGAGCATATTCATCTGCTGGCGCTTGTACTCATGAAGGCGCTTAATCTGAATATCATAAACCGAATGATCATCAATTTCAATATTCTGCGTATGCTTAAAATAATCTTTAAGCATCGTCTTTTGATGCTGCTTCACCTCCATCAGACGGCAAAGCACCTCATCATCATCCACATATTTCATAAGTCCTGAAAGCTTGGTCGCATCTTTTTTATAATCATCGCCGATAAGCTCTGTAATAAGTTCTGCCAGTTCATGATTGCACGATAAAAGCCAGCGGCGGAATGTAATACCGTTTGTCTTATTATTAAACTTCTCAGGATAGATTTCATAAAAAGGCTTTAGCTCCGACTGCTTTAAAATATCTGTATGCAGCGCCGCCACACCATTGATACTAAAGCCGTAATGAATATCCATATGTGCCATATGTACTCTATTTGTATCATCAATAATATATACGCGGCTGTCATCATATTTTTCGCGGACACGCTTATCCAATTCCTTAATAATCGGCACAAGCTGAGGCACAACCTTTTCAAGATAATGAATCGGCCATTTTTCCAGTGCTTCTGCCAGAATCGTATGATTTGTATAAGCACAGGTTTTTGAAACAACCTCGATAGCCTCGTCCATCGTAAAGCCCTCATTCCCGACCAAAAGGCGGATAAGCTCAGGAATCACCATGGAAGGATGTGTGTCGTTAATCTGGACAACAACGTGCTTGTCAAGGTCGTGAACGCTGTACCCTCTTTCCTTTGTCTCATGAAGAATAAGCTGCGCCGCATTGGACACCATAAAATACTGCTGATAAATACGAAGCAGATTTCCAGCCTCATCACTGTCATCAGGATATAAGAACAGCGTCAGATTATGGATAATATCTTTTTTATTAAAGCTGATGCCGTTCTCCACAATCGTCTCATCAAGACAGTCCACATCAAAAAGTCTTAACCGGTTAATCCCCTTATCAATGCCCGGAACGGCAATATCATACAGTGCAGACTGGATGGAAAAGCCGTAAAACGGCACTGTAAATGTAATGTCTGAGCGCTTAAGCCAGCTCTTTTCTTCAATCCACGGATTCGGAGCCGCCGTCTGCTTATGATTTTCAAAAACCTGTCTGAACAGACCGAAATGGTAGTTTAAACCGATACCGTCACCGCACAGTCCGAGATTGGCAATTGAGTCAAGAAAACATGCAGCCAGTCTTCCAAGACCGCCGTTGCCTAAGGACGGCTCGCTCTCAAGTTCCTCAATAGCGCCCATATCCTTGCCGTGGGCCTTTAAAATTTCACAAATATCATCATAAAGTCCAAGATTGATCAAGTTATTGGACAATAGCTTTCCGATTAGAAATTCCGCTGAAATATAGTAAAGCTTACGTTCGCCCTCAATGACCGGTGCCTTCTCCAATAAATCTTTGCACATCACAAGCAGCGCATCATAGATTTCATTGTCACTGGCACAATCGATGCCCTTGTTTAAGTAAGTTTCCAGATTTTTCTCAATGATTTCTCTTTTCAACCTAAATTCCTCCTATAATTCACAAAGCCGTGCGCCTCTTTCACAGACACACAAAGCCTCTCGCCATTTTCGCTTGTGATTATAGCACGTCCTTTTTTAAGGCATATACAAATATTTAAACTTTGTAATGGTATAAACTATAGGAATTGCGGTATTTTGCAGTGCAGGAAGTTTGAAATAAATATGCAACAGAAAATGCAACACGAAAAACAAAAAAAGCCCGTAAACACGGGCTCTTAAGAGAGGCGCAGACCGGATTTGAACCGGTGGATAACGGTGTTGCAGACCGGTGCCTTACCACTTGGCTACTGCGCCATACATTATATTATTATAGCGAATTTTTCTTCATCCGTCAATAGGATTTTTTATTTCGCTGATGACTCCAAGGGGATTTGAACCCCTGTTACCGCCGTGAAAGGGCGGTGTCTTAACCGCTTGACCATGGAGCCGCATTTTAAAGTGCCGACAATAACCTCTATGTTTTATTGCCGAACAGCCTCAACAGGTGATATAATATCATATATAGATTACTTTTGCAAGAGGTAATTTTATATTTTTTTAAATTTTTTTAGCTGATGAATTAAAAAGTTAAATCTTACTATCACCTAGAATTTAATCCTGTAAAAATACTTTCTCTGACTGCTGAAATAAAAACAATAACTAAGGACTGTCACACCTATGATATGCAGTGTCACAGTCCTTAATGTCATTGTTTTTAATAATTGTATATAGCGCTGTATGCGATATGATTTTCGTATTTATCATTAGGGCCATAAGCATAATAGCTGACCTTCAGACGATACTTGCCTTTGCCGCAGCCGGACTTATAGCGTTCCTTTAACCCTCTGTAACTGTTAAACTCATCCTTAGTCCAAGTTAAGTTATGCCAATAATCATCGTAGTATTGCTGTAAATACATATAAATAATAACCTTATTAGTAACACCCTGATAGCCTGTAATCGACGCAGTCATCGTTGCGGTTCCATTACTTATATGCATTCCCTGACTTGTTGTTGATATATAGGACCATCTTTCTGTTGCAGGTGTTCCTGACAAATCTTCCGTCTCCCAACTATAATCATTCGGATCATCACTATCCTGTATATTTTCTGCATAAACATTAAATGACATTCCCAAAACTAATACTACCACTAAAAATAATGCTTTAACTTTTCGCATTTTCACTCCCTCTTTCTAACTGTATAGAATTAATAATATCTATTAGTGTGTCCTTACTTAAATTTCCCTCCATAATAAATATATATTTCTCATAATCCCAAACTACCTTACAATAATTATTTTTTTCTGTATAATAACCTTTTCCAAACATAGTGTCACATTCTCTATATTCTATATTTTCTGTATCTATATGATTACCCACATCTTTTGTCTGCTGCGTATACATATATTGCAGTCCTTCTTGATTTTCGTAGATTATCACATTTTCTTTACTTACTTCCTCTCTTACAACTTCCTCATACCCTTCCGCCACTTTTGTTGGTATGTATTTTTTCTCGATGGTTTTAGGGTAGGTGATGTTTGTTTCATCGACTTCGTCGTATGCCTCGATTTGAGAGTATTCTTCGTATGCGCGGATAATAAATTCTATATTTTCCCACCATGAAGCCTTTGCTTCATTTTTGCCAAAGATACCGGCAACGACTACAACAATCAATATTGCCGCAGCCATTTGGACTAATCCGGAAAATGGAAAATGGGATATCTTTTCTTTCAGAGACTGTCCGGACAAATTTTTACATGATTTTAAGGAAAACGGACTGTGATGCTTTGGAGCTTTTGCACCTGCGCTTTCCCTCGTTTCATTGCGTTTTTTTAAAATTGCTTCTGCCTTTTCTTCCCCGAAATGCTCTTTGAGGCTGCGCGCCAGACGCGCCTCATATTCCTCGGAAAACTCATGCGGCTTCACAGATTCAGAAGTATGCAGCATCTCCTCTATATCTTCGTCCATTCTCTGGCTTAATTTTTCAATGTCCTCTTGTGAATAATGCCTGTCTTGCTTATTGTCTGACTGCTTCATGGCTCCACCCCTTTCCCGCAGTAATGATTATTACATCAAGCGAACATATCTTCTAAGTTCCAAAGTCAAAACAGCTGAATGCAAATCTGCATCGGATTTCTGAACTTTTGCCCTTAGTATATAATACAAATAAAACCGGTCTTTCATCTGACCTATAAGCCGTATACGTCAGACAAACCATGACTGCCAAAGCTGTCATGGTTTTGTATTATAAATTCATTATAAAAGTCCGCCTGTGTACCGTCAACTTATTTTATTCGTCATCTTCCGTCAAAAAACGCGCTATTTCGACTTTCCTTTCCAAATAAATTTTCATACTGAAGAAGACTATACTGATGAATCAATTCATCAAACTGTGTTTCCTCCAAATGACTGTAGGCATTGCCCTCACTGTCAAAATAACCTGCAAAAGTAAGTACCGGTACTTTTTCTGAAACTGTATTTAAAAATTCACCATAAGATGTCTGCTCAATGCCCGCATATTGCAGCGTTGTCTGTCCGAGGAAGTTGAGACTTGTACGCTCGATTGTATCATCCGGCAGCTCATAATTCGCCCAGATTACAAACGGCACTTTAAACTTGCCCATATACTGCTCCATCGTCATTTCATCCTGTGTGACGCCGTAAGCTTTATCTAAAAATTCCTGCTCTACCGACGGCTGATGATCGCCAAACATAACAATAATTGTCGGCTCATCCTGTTTTTCAAAATAATCAACAAGCAGCTTAAAGGCTTCATCTGTCTTATTTGCCAGTGTCAGATACTGCTCTGCCATCGGATATTTACCCGGCATATCTGCCAGCTGAACTGTCGCGGGATAATCTTCAACCGTATAACTTCCGTGATTTTGTATGGTCACATTAAACACAAACAGTTTTTCATCTGGTGCCTTATGTTCAAACTCATAAATAATCTGATTAAAAGATGACGCATCGCTGACATAACCATGTTCATCTGTCAATGTCACATCCATATCTTCGGCACATTTAAACGTGTCAAAGCCAAGACGCGGATACGCCTGATTTCTCTGCCATGATGTCCGCTCACCCGGATGAATGGCAACCGTGCGGTAGCCGTTATCTTTAAGCAAAGACGCCATTGACGGAAACGGTCCCAAAATATACTGCTGATAAGGAATGCTTCCCGACGGCAAAAAGGCCATCGAATTTCCTGTCAGAAATTCAAATTCACTTGTACTTGTGCCTGCGCCGAAAACAGACGCATAGGCTGATCCGTGAATTGCATCAAGCGAACCGATGTAATCCAATACGCTTTCTGTCAGTTCAATATTGCCAAAAGCTTCAAAATCTGCCCATGATTCATTCATAATCGCAATAATGTTGGGCTGCTTTGCATCCTCTGAAGTCACCTTGCTTGTCTCTTTTTCACTGATAGACGCCATCAGATTGCTGACATTTTCATTTGAATAATCATCAGGTTCTTCAACCTCCATAAATTTAATATTCATTAAAAATGAAGCAACTGCGCCCTCCTGCCTGTAGCTTGCTGTCTGATCCCATACATCCGGCTTAATGTCAAGCGCTTCAAGCGCCGCAAAATGATAAAGTCCGAAAAACATTGCCGCACATGCCAGAAGCGCACCCGCACGAAATTTTATGTTCTGTCTGTTCAAACGGATATTGCCTTTCAGACACATTTTTTTACACAATACCGCCAGCCCGATTACAATGACCAGTGCTGCAATCATTTGCCATGTCGGCACAAATTTATAATTATCGGCGACAGCCAGCGCCGTATTCAATGCTGTAAAATCCCACGGAAGTACCGGCGTTCCTCTGAAAACAGAGATAAAAGCATTGGCGCAGCCCCATATGACACAAAGCACATTCACAATAATTGAACATACGACAATGTGATTTGTCAGCGCGCATAATAAAAAATAAACAGCGCCGATACATATGTAATTTGCAAGCACAACACCTGCTCCATATTCCCAAAACCAGCCGCCAAGCACAAACTGCATCAGATAAAATGCCGTCAGCGGTGTCAGTACAAACACTGCCGCTGTCCATATATTTTTAGCAGATACTTTTCTCATTTAAAGTTCCTTTCTCAAAACAATGACCTGCAATCATGAAATCATAATTGCAGGCCATAAAGTTACCAGTTATTTTTTTATTTTGACAAAATTACTGCTGTGTCAAAATCTCTCCGTCGTAAAGTGCCTGAATCTGGGCTTTAATCCGCGCCACAGAATCTTCATCCGGCACAACAACCGATGCTGACTGACCAAGTGAATAACAGTAATCCGTTGCGCCTGTACCTTCGGCACTTGCCTTCACCATATTCCAGCCGCTGCCATCCTTAAGCATCAGCTTCACAAGACTTGTAATATCACTTGACGGCATACTTGTCACAAAGCTGTCCTGAAGACTTGCCATAATGCCGGCATAGCTTGTAAGTATTGCCGGAGACATTGCCTTCTGAATCATTGCCTCAAGCACAAGCTGCTGATGACGTCCTCGGTCAAAATCACCATTTGGCAGGCTCTTTCTCTCTCTTGAAAATGAAAGCGCATCCTCGCCGTTGAGATGATTGATTCCCTGTACAAAGCTCTTGCCGTCAAATGTATTAAATGCATAATCCGCATTGACATCAATACCGCCCAAAGCATCAACCATCTTAATCAGAGATGTAAAATTAACACGGGCATAATAATCAATTTCCTGTCCGTAAATACTTTCCATCGTATCCATCGAACACTGGATGCCATGAATACCGGAATGTGTCAGCTTATCTTTCACGCCATCCGTCACATTCGGAAATTCCACATAGTAATCACGCGGTGTAGTCACCTGTAAAATCTGTTTTGTCTTTGGATTCACATAAATGACAATATTGACATCGCTCCGGCCCTGTACATCGACAGAACCATAGCTGTCATTACCGCTGATATAAACACTGAATGGCTGCTCTGTCACATCTACATCCGTTGTCGCTTCTTCAGTTTCTACCTCTGTTTTAATTTCAATATTATCAAGCTTTCTTGTGTCTGTCTCAAAATTCGGATAAATTTCAGATACACTGTCTTTAAAGTCCTCATTGTAAATAATTGCACCGACATTGCCGTCATAAAGCGCCTGAATCTGTGTCTGAAGACTGTCATAGCTTACTGTATTCAGCTGTCCTCCGGCCTTATCGCCAAAGTTCTGAACTGCTTTATCCAGTTTTTGTGAATTAAAAGTCTTTTGCACGCCAAAAGTATACCCGGCTGCATCCTGAAGCGACTGCGCCGGATCATCCTTAAGCACAAGCACTACAAAATTATCAACCGTATAACCAATATCTGTAATCTGTGAAAGCATATTTTGTGTAATCAGCAAATAATAACTGCCGACAACAAGAATAAGACTGACAATAATGGATTCTATTTTTCCCGGAATATGGCTCATACGCGTAAACTGCGAGAAAAATGAAAATACCCACAAAATAGCAAGCACAACAGCAATTAATATAAGGTATGTTTCCGGAAGTACATTTAATATAAAAAGTACACCGAGCACAAGCAGTGATAAAATTGCCTGTATGATTGCAATAACCTTTCCAAATGTATGTCTGTTCTTTTTCTTCTTTGGATTTCTCTGATAATCGTCATTCTGCACATGCCGCTGCTGACTTTGGCGACGGCCTGTATCATAGTAATCATCATGTCTGTGATTTCCGGAACCGGCACTTTGTGTGCGGCGCACATTGCGCTGATGACTCTGTTGTCCACGGCTGTCGCGGTAATAGTCATCGCCTCTCCCATAACCATCCGGGCGTCTGCCGCCTTGCTGTCCCTGTGTCGGGCGCGGCCGTTTCCTTCGTTCCGGCGTATAATTATTATCGTTCATAATGCACCTCTTTTGTGATTCATCTCATACAATATCTCGGATAATCATTTATCCGACATCCTTAAATTATACGCCCAAAGTCTTAAAAAAGTAAAGGCTTAAATCTTAAAAAACGCTGAAATATCGTTAAAACTAAACGGTTATTCAGTAATTCCTATCATTTTCAGTATTTTATCCGTCGCATGGCCATCACAGGCACTCATAAACTTCTCCTTAAATTGATGGACTCTTGTACTGTCAAAATGCTTCTCATATTGTCTTATATACGAAACAATTTCCTTATTCGTTGTCACAACCGGCCCCGGCGCCAATTCCTCATACTCATAATAAAAGCCTCTCCAGTCAAAATAATTCTCCAGATCATAGGCAAAAAAGAGCATCGGCTTTTCAAAAAGCGCATATTCAAATACGAGCGACGAATAATCGGAAATGCAAATATCACTGACACAAAGCAGTTCGTCAATCTCCATAAGCTTTGTTACATCAAGTGCAAAATCCGCATGTTCCTCAGGAACAACCGGCGGTTTTTTTACAAAAGGATGATGCTTAATCACAAGAACATAATCATCGCCAAGCAGAGCCTTTAAGTAACCAATATCAAGTCTTCTTGGACTTGCTGCTTTTTTTACTCTGCCCCTGAAGGTCGGCGCATATAAAATGACCTTTTTCCCCTCACTCTGAGGAAAAACTTCCTTAAGCTTATCTGCCGCACGGCGCTTAAAGCCATCATCGTAGAAAATATCTGTTCTGCTGACGCCGACAGGACGTACAATGTGATCCTCATGTTTAAAATTCATTGCTTCTTCATAAGCCCACACAACCTCAGGACTGCTGACTGTCACATAATCCAAATTTCTGTAATTCGGATATTTCTCCAGCGTTTCTCTGTCAGCCCCAAAAATCTTTTCCGCCGTACTCATACCGAATTTTTTAAAAGCACCGCAGCCATGCCATACTTGCGTAAGCACAGTCTCTTTACGCATATCAATGCAGCTTGTCACGTCACAGGCATCATTCAAAAAGACATAATGCGCATCAGCGATTTCCGCAAGCATATTCAGACAGCGTTTAATATATGCCTTTCTTCCCGGCACAATATTTCGCAGATAACATACTGAAATTTCATAGCCCATTGCCTCAAGACGTTCATAAATTAATTTAAAATTATCTGTCACCTCATCAAAGCGAACTTCGATAAAAACGACTTTTTTTTCATTCATTGGCTTTTTGGCTCTCTTTTTGTAATATCTCGGATAAATCTTTTTAAATAACAGCGGCTTCATCATCTTATTCACATATTTATTCAAGCCTGTCTTTTTCAAAATCCATCGCAGTAATTTCATCACTTGCCTCCAGTAAATTTTTATTTATCCCACACCATAATTGTCTTTCCGATCAGCTTATGGATATCCGTTTCAAAAGCTGCCGCGATGTCGGCAATGCTGCGCACTCTGATCTGTGAGCCGACAATATTTTCAAGATAATTCGGAATATCGGGATGTTTTTTATAAAGCTCTATAAGTCCTGCAAAGTCCTCCCTGCCGCTTCTGCTACTTCCGAAAATACGCAGTCCTTTCTCAAGCACCATCCGGGTATTAATCGGCGCCAAATCCTCAGACACACCCATAATGGCAATCGTCCCTTCAGGTTTAATGTAATCAATAATCTGATTAATTGCCTTTGGCGCACCGCCGCCGCCGACACATTCAAATGCATGATCAAATGTTAAATCGCCAAAATCCTGCGTCACTAAAAATGTCTGACTGGCAAACGTAAAGTCCGCAAGTTTTTCCTCATTGACGCCAAATACATAAATTTCTGTCTCAGGGCAAAGCTTTGTCAGTAAAAGTGACGTAATATAGCCAAGATTTCCATCACCCCAAACGCCGATGCGATCACGCCGCTCATGGGCCATTCTTAAAAACCGGCATATTGTATGGTAGCTGACGCTGACAAGCTCCGTAAACGCCGCCACATGCATATTGATATCTTCCGGCAGTTTTACAAGTCTGTCAGGCACCGTCAGAATATATTCCTGTAAAAAGCCGTCCGTGCCGCTGCCTCTGAACTTACTTGAACGCAAATAATTTTCTGCGATCACACTGTCTGACTCCTCAGGAAGATTCGGTATCATCACAACCGCATCGCCGATCTCAAAAGTTCCCGTCGGATCATAGACAACCTTGCCGACACCTTCATGGATCAGCGCCATAGGAAGCTTCTTCCGGAGCACATCCTCCGCCCGTGTTCCCTGATAATAACGCTGGTCCGCATTACAGATTGAAAGATAAGTCGGACGCACAAGCACATGATTTTCGTCACAGTCGATATCCTTAAAGCAGACTTCAAACTGTCTCGGCTTTTTTAACTGGTAAACTGTATTCAGCATAACTTATACGCCTCCCAAGATTGATTTTGCCACCCGTATATCATACGGATAAGTAATTTTAATGTTAAAGACTTCGCCATCAACTAAATGCACTTTCTCACCTTTCATTACAAGAATCTTGCAGGCATCTGTCAAAATTTCTTTCTCCTCATCGGTGAGCGCCTCATAAAGTTCTCTCAGCTTCTTTGCGTGAAAGCTCTGCGGCGTCTGTCCCTGATACATGACTGATCTGTCCGGTATATTTGTAATACATCCGCCCTCAAGACTTTCCACAATCGTATCTGTCGCCGGAATAACTGTATCTGTGGCGCCATACTGCTTTGCATATAAAATATTTTCCTCAAGAATACGGTGTGTCACAAAAGGTCTTACAGAATCATGTGTCACAATAATTGTGTCATCATCCAGACGATGATTTTCTTCAATATAACGGACAGCGTTCATAATTGTCTCATTTCTCGTCGAACCGCCCTCAATCACAACGATATTTTCATGATTTTTAATATACCGCGCGATAATATCTCTCGTGTGCGGTATCCACTGCTTCGGAGAAAGTACAATAATCTTTTCAAATTCCGGATAAACTGCAAACTTCTCTATCGTATGAATCATAATCGGCTTGCCGCCGATTTCCATAAACTGCTTTGGCTTTTCAACATTACCCATTCTTGTTCCCTTGCCTCCGGCAAGCACAACGCCGAAAATATTAGTTTCTGCCATTTTTCATTACCTCCTGTATAATGCGCTCTGTGGCATGACCGTCACACTGCGCCATATATTTATTATAAAAAGCATCATATTCTGTCTCAGACACTGCCATTCTGCCCGCACAGGCACACTCCAGCGCTTCCATAAGTGCATCTGCCGTCTTTGCATGAAAAGCCGGTATCGACGCATAATCAAGATAAAATCCTCTGCCCGACGCATAGGCTGCGCCATCCGGCGCAAATAAAACAACCGGCTTTTTGTACGCCATAAAATCAAAAAGCACCGATGAATAATCTGTAACGAGAACGTCGGCCGCCGCCATCACTTCCTCCGTCAGCATGCTTGTCACCGGTTCTCCGTAACTGTCCGCAAAATGAGGGTGCAGCTTCTTCACAAAAAAATAGTCATTGCCAAGACGCTTTTGCACTTCATTGATAGCTTCTGCTCCCTCAAGGCGCGGATTGCCTGCATTGCCTCTAAATGTCGGCGCCCAAAGAACAATCCTTTTACCCTTTGCCTGAGGACAATCTTCAAAAAACCGCCGCACACAATCTGCCCTGTAAGCCTCGTCAAAATATCGGTCTGTCCGGCTGACACCAAGCGCTTTGACGGCACATTCCGAAATGCCCAGTGCTTTCGCATAAACCGGTTCACACAGCTTTGCGCTGACTGTCACAAGTGTACAATTTTTCATGGAGTTTCCTTTATAAAAAGAAGACATATCATCGGCAGCGTCATAGCCGAAACGCTTCAGAGCACCGCAGGCATGCCAAAGCTGAATGACCTGTGTGCCGTCCCGCCGACTGCAGGAGCCTGCAGGCACATAATAATCACATAAAAATACATATTCCGCCGTCGCATAGGATTTCATAAAACGAAGCATCGCTTTTACACTTTGCACATAGCTATCTCTGCCGAAATCCGACAAATGCAGCTCTATGTTCATCCCCTTTGCCTTAAGACAGTCGTACATATGCGCCATACTGTAAGGCAGTTCGCGGTGATGACCGTCAGCAAAAATCACTGTACCCCGACGAACCGGCCGGCGGCTGTACAGCTTATAAACGATTGGCAAAAACACCCGGTTGACGGCTGTTTTAACATACTGTCTGAGTATAAATTTTACATTCATCACATTCTCTACTTCATAAACTCTTTGTAATGGGCAAGCACTGTCTTCGGCTCGCCGATTTCTTTGATTTCTCCATCATGCATCCACATGACCTTATCGCACAAATCATTGAGCGTTGAAATACTGTGAGATACAATAACAACTGTTCTGTCCTTATTTGAAATAAGACTTTTCATCTTATTGTAGCTTTTCTTTTTAAACTTCTCGTCTCCCACACTTAAAACTTCATCAATGAGCATAATATCTGTCTCTAAAATCGCCGTAATCGAAAATGCAAGCTTTGAATGCATACCGCTTGAATAAGTCTTTACCGGCATATCAATAAACTTGCCAAGCTCGGCAAACTCTATAATTCCCGGCATCTTTTCTCTGATTTCCGCCTCCGAAAAACCGAGAAGCATTCCTGAGAGCAATATATTTTCCCTGCCGGAAAGCTCCTTTTGAAATCCGACGCCGATGGATAAAAGCGATACCGAATAGTCCTTTGTATCAATCGTTCCCGAATCCGGCGAGAAAATCCCTGCCAGCGCTTTAAGCATCGTTGACTTTCCGCTGCCGTTTTTGCCGATAATTCCTAAAATTTCACCTTTTTCCACATTAAAAGAAACGTGCTTCACCGCCTCAAATATATCGGCCTTTGCCTTCTTCAAATGAAGCAGGCTCTTTTTTATAGAGTAGGACTTAAAATTTTTATAGCTGATACATAAGTCCTTAACCTCAATCGCATAATTATTTTCCATCAAATCACCTTTACATAACTGTTTTCATTCTTGTAAATCATTCTGATACCGATTGCCGAAATCACAACACCTACAACAAACCAGACGGCAAGCATTATTAAATCCGGGGATTTATGATACAGCAGCACCCCTCTTAAAGAAGACAATAAAAATGCAAGCGGATTATACTTTTCTGCCCAAATACCGTACGGCTCAGGGAGTCTTGTGCTGACACTGTAAAAAATACCTGTCACATAAAACAAAAGCCGGAGTCCGATATTGACAACATTTGACAAATCCTCAACAAAAACACCAAAATGCAATAAAAATGTTGCAATACCAAACGAGAGCAGTGCAAGCACCAAAAGTATCGGTATCGCATATAAAACTCTGATATCCGGCACAACATGCCATATCACCATCATCGCAATGACAATCAAAAATGAGATTCCCATCTTAAAGGC
>SAMEA3387468__coassemble_2190_pt1 | contig 24333 bp, 17 predicted proteins | sample SAMEA3387468__metabat2_low_PE_040 | metagenome-assembled genome bin SAMEA3387468 (sample SAMEA3387468) | Felis catus | biome: Faeces | place: United Kingdom | collected 2012 | reverse complement strand
TCGTTCAATATGTTATTTTATCAATTTTAACAATTATATCTGTTTTTCCGTTCTTTTGGATGATTATTGCCACGACAAATAAATCGGTGGATATCACAAAAGGAACGCTTGTGCCGGGGACATATCTCATTGAAAATATTAAGGCGCTGCTTGCCTCGGATTTGGATTTTTTGGGCGCTTTTAAAAATTCACTCATTATTGCCGTTACGACAACGGTGCTTGCCATGATTATATCGTCGGCAGCAGGCTATGCTTTCGTTGTTTATAAATCAAAGGCAAGGGAACGTGTTTTTAATATTATTCTTCTGTCAATGATGGTGCCTTTTGCGGCAATGATGGTACCTTTATTCAGAATGTTCAGTAAGTTTAACAGTATTCCGGGATTAAAGCTGATCGGACTTAATTCCTATGGTTCAGTTGTGATTATCGCTGTTGCGACAGCTTTCCTCATTTTCTTTTTCAGGCAGAATACAAAAACATTTCCGAAGGAACTTATCGAGGCGGCCAGAATTGACGGTCTCGGAGAATTTAGAATTTTTACGAGAGTTTATATGCCGACAATGAAATCGGTTTACGCGGCAGCCATTGTTGTAACGTTTATGACAAGCTGGAACAACTACCTGTGGCCTTTAATTGCCCTCCAGTCTGAAAATAAACGTACATTGCCGTTAATTCTTTCTGCAATGGGCTCGTCATATACGCCGGATTATGGTATGATGATGACAGCTGTTGTACTTTCGACATTGCCGACAGCTATTCTGTTTTTTGTCATGCAAAAGCAGTTTGTCGCAGGTATGACAGGTTCAGTTAAAGGATGATGATTAGGAGGAGTACTTATGGAACCGACATTAGACTGGCTTGAAAATCCAAAGGTGTTTGCGGTAAATCGCTGCGAGGCACATTCGGACCACAAATTTTATGCAGATAAGGATGAAATGGCGGCGGAAACGACAGCACTTGTCCAGTGTTTAAGCGGACGGTGGAAATTTGCCTATGCAAAAAATCCGGATGAACGCATTAAGGATTTTTATAGAAATGATGTATGCTGTAAGGATTATGCAGATATCGAGGTGCCGGGGCATATCCAGCTTCAGGGCTATGACCGGTGCCAGTATATTAATACGATGTATCCGTGGGACGGTGTGGAGGCGCTGCGGCCGCCGCATATTTCAAAAACAGATAATCCGACAGCTTCCTATGTGAAGTACTTTACGGTGGAGGAAGCGCTTAAAGGCAAGCGGGTATTTTTAAGCTTTCAGGGCGTGGAGACAGCCTTTTATGTATGGTTAAACGGCCGGTTTATCGGCTACAGTGAGGACACCTTCACACCGTCAGAGTTTGAAATTACAGATGATTTATGTGACGGTGAAAATAAGCTTGCTGTGGAGGTTTACAAGCGAAGCAGCGCAAGCTGGATTGAAGATCAGGACTTCTGGCGCTTTTCCGGTATTTTCAGAGATGTTTATATTTATGCCGTGCCGAAAGTGCATGTCCGCGATTTATTCGTACATACAGATTTGGACACAGATTACAGTCATGGTACATTGCGTTTTGAGGCAAAGCTGCTCGGTGAGATCGAGGGCAGCCTCCGCGCTGTTTTAAAGGATAATCATGGCCGTATGGTCGGGCAAAATGTGGAAGCGCTGGATGAGACTGTCAGTATGACAATTGACGCCGGGGCGGTAAAGCTTTGGTCTGCGGAAAATCCGTATTTATATACACTGGAGCTTTGTCTTATGGATGATGCCGGCAATGTAGCTGAACTGGTGAGTCAGCCGGTAGGTTTCAGACAGTTTGAGATGATTGACAATGTGATGTGTCTTAACGGAAAGCGTCTTGTCTTTCACGGCGTCAACCGTCATGAGTTTAACGCTGAAAGAGGACGTGCCATCACAAAAGAAGATATGCTTTGGGATATCCGTTTTTTAAAACAGAACAATTTTAATGCGGTGCGTACGTCGCATTACCCGAATCAGAGCCTGTGGTATGAGCTTTGCGATCAATATGGTATTTATCTTATTGACGAGGCGAATCTTGAAAGCCACGGTTCATGGCAGAAGATGGGCGCCTGCGATCCGTCGTGGAATGTGCCGGGCTCACTGCCGGAGTGGAAGGCAGCTGTTGTGGACAGGGCAAAATCAATGCTTGAGCGGGATAAGAATCATCCGTCGGTGCTTATATGGTCCTGCGGCAATGAATCTTATGCGGGCGATGACATTGCGGCCATGAGTGACTTTTTCCATGAGAGAGATCATTCACGTCTGGTGCATTATGAAGGTGTTTTTTGGAACAGAGACTACGCGTCGATTTCCGATATGGAAAGCCGGATGTATGCGAAGCCGGAGGAGATTGAAAGTTATTTAAGCAGTGAGGGCGTAAAGCCGTATATCAGCTGTGAATATATGCACGCTATGGGCAATTCTCTCGGCGGCATGGCGCTTTATTCGGCACTTGAGGATAAATATGAAGGTTATCAGGGCGGCTTTATATGGGATTATATCGATCAGGCGGTGTATAAGACAGAGGACGGAGAGCGTCATTTAGTTTACGGCGGTGATTTTGACGAGCGGGCGACCGACTATTGCTTCTGTACCGATGGTATTGTGTATGCCGACAGACGGCCGTCGCCGAAAGTTCAGGAGGCAAAGCAGCTTTATTCGGATATAAAAATTATTGTGGATGCACATATAGTGACTGTGGAAAACCGTCAGCTTTTTGAAGATTTAAGTGGATATAAGTTTGTGCTTGCGATTGAAAAAGAAGGAAAATGTCTGAAACGGGAGGTGCTTAAAGTGTGTGCGGCTGCCGGCGAGTGCGCGGTTGTACCGTATAAGCACGGCCTTGACGGGGAAGCTTTTGGAGAATACACGGTGACAGTGACAGCAAGCCTTTTAAAAGACAGACTTTATGCGCCGGCCGGCCATGAGGTGACATTCGGTCAAAAGGTCATTTGTATTGAAGATGCAGCAGATGAACCGGCGCTTTCTTCTTCTGAAAATAATGCGGCTGAAAATACAAAGTGTGTGTCTGAGCATTTCCGGGTTGTCCGTGGCGATGTGAATATCGGTGTGTACGGTGAGCATTTCTCAGCGATGTTTTCAAGAACAGAGGGCGGTATTGTATCTCTTGTATACGATGGTGAGGAATATATCACGAGAACGCCGAAGCTTGCTTTTTACAGAGCGCTGACGGATAACGATAAAGGTATGGGGGCAGCCGGGCGTGATCATGGATGGTTTGCGGCTTCCATGGGAATGAATTTTGACGGAGACAGCTTTGAAATTTGTGAGACACCGGAGGCAGTCACGGTAAACGTTACGTATACGTCAAAATATCCCGAAAGCTTTACGTGCGGCATGAAGTATACAATGACAGCCTGCGGAGCGCTTTTCATGGAGGTAACTTATCCGGGCATTAAAGGTGAAGACTATATTCCGCTTTTTGGCATTGACTTTAAGCTTAAAAAGTCAAAAGAATACTTTAAATATTACGGTCTGGGACCAGATGAAAATTATAGTGACAGAAAATGCGGTGCAAGACTGGGTGTTTTTACAGGCAGTGCCAAAGAAAATATGGCAGATTATCTGATCCCTCAGGAATGTGGAAATCGTGAAGAAGTCCGCTGGCTTGAAGTTTATGGCAAAGACCTGAAGGGGATCCGATTTGAAGCGGAAGGTACGCCATTTGCAGCAAGTGTCCTTCCGTACAGCGCTTATGAGCTTGAAAATGCAATGCATGCGTATGAACTTCCGAAAATCAATTATACATGGGTGCGGCTGATGGCTGCCCAGACCGGTGTCGGCGGTGATGACAGCTGGGGCGCTCCGGTGCATGAGCAATATAAGCTTAAGGCTTCGCTGCCGATGACATTAAAGTTTAAAATTAGTAAAATTTAGTCTGTGGGGGAATGTTATGGACGACAGCTGCAGAATAATGATTGTTGACGACGAATTTATTATGCGTCAGGGTATAAAATTTATGATGAAATGGGAGAACGGCGGTTATGAAATTGTCGGTGAGGCTTCCAACGGCCGGGATGCTCTTGAAAAGCTTGCAGAGTTATCACCCCACATCGTTCTTTGTGATATTGCCATGCCTGTGATGGACGGACTTGATTTTATTAAAGTCGCGCATAAGGAATACCCGGATATTAAAATAATTGTTTTAAGCGGCTATGATAATTTTGAATATGTCAGGGAGGCACTGCTTAATGGTGCCTCCGATTATGTATTAAAGCCAACGTTAAATCCCGAAACGCTGACGGCGCTTCTTAATAAAATTGCTGCGGATATTCCGGGACTGCAGCTTAAGAAAAGACAGGGCTCGGATTTGGACGGGCTTTTTGAAAAGTTTATGACAGGCAGTGATGCGTGTGCTGACGGCAGATTAACCTTTGCCATGCCCGGAAGCTGTTTCCGTTTTTTTGTGATGCAATTAAAGTGCCGCGATAAAAAGGGCGCTGATTTATCCGGCGTCCTTTTTGACAAGGTAGAGGAGTTTTTTAAAAATGCGGGAAACATGAAGTATTTCAGGTTCCTGTACAGTCATAAAGAGGTTTTGTGCGCTGTGATTAATTATGACATGCGGGATGAGGTGCGTGTTCAAAATTCGGTCAGAGCTCTTGCGTCTTCTCTTGGCATGATTTCCGACCGTGCGCTTGTCGTCTTAGGAACATGTCAGAAAAATCTGGAGGGAATCCGGGATGAATTTATTTCCGGCGGCCTTTTGGAAAAAGAGAGTTTTTATTATAAGGGAGAGCATCTTTTATTTACAGATGGCAGTGATACCGGACGGACATTGAAGCGATTTGATTTCAGAAGCTTTTCGTCAATCGTTTCTGACAGAAAATACGGCGAGGCTATTTGTATGCTCAGAGATTATATTTATGAGGCGGCAGCCTGTCAGATGCCGGAATTTAAGTTGAAAAATCAGATGAAGAATCTTGTCTATAATCTGATTGGCAGCAATGAGGAAAATGCTGTCCGTCTTGAAGCTATATGCAGGGAGGCTTTTGAGGCGGCGGAACAAAGTCTGTGGAGTGAAGATTTTTTATGCATTGTTGATGACATGCTAAAAAAGATAAGTGATATGCTGCCAAAGGATACTTCAGATACAAGCGCCCATCTCGGTGAGATTTTTGAATACATTCGTGAACATTATGTAGAAGATTTAACGTTACAGAGTGTTGCGGACACGTTTAATTTCAGTTATTCTTACTTATCGGCTTATTTTAATCAGTATGCCCATGAAGGCTTTTCTGAATATCTTAATAAAATCCGCATCCGTAAGGCGTGTGAATATCTTGAACATTCGGATCGTACGATTGCCGAAGTCAGCAGTGCGGTCGGCTATGCCGATCACAGTTATTTTTGCAGGGTATTTAAGAAAGTGACAGGCGAGACGCCGAGCGGTTACAGGAGGGAAAGACAGAGACGATGAGCAAAGAAAAGATGTCTGTTAAGGCGCGGACGATGACAACGAAAATTATGATGGTTGTTATTGCGGGGATTCTATGCGCGGTGCTTGCGATTACATTTACAATTATCCATATTTCTGAAAATATTTTTATAGAAACATATGGCAAGTCTCAGGCACAGGTGTTTTTCAGAATTGAAAATGAGCTGAATTCTTATCATGAAAATCTTGTGCAGGTTTTTACAGCGATGAATGCAGACTGGAATTTAAAGCTGTATCTTCAGGATAAGGAGACGCTTTCGCCGAAACAGCAAAGCAGCGTTGCATATAAGGCCGCTCAGACGATGAAGAAAGCAACATCGCCGGGCATGAATCATGTGACGGTTTTTGCAGTCGGCAAAAATGGAGGAACACTGATAAATAAGGCGGATGTTGCTGTAAAAACAGCGGACGAAATATTAAAATCGCCGGAGGCAGTCAAAGCGATACGTGAGCCTGATAAAATCCATTATGTATTTAAGGAAAATGGGTATGTGGAATCAATGGCAAGACAGCCTGTCTGTTTTGCAGTGAAAGCTCTGCAGATTGCAGGGACTGAGGAACCCTACGGCGTTGTCTATGCGATGATGAAGGAAGCTGATTTTGAGAAATATTATGATTATTTTACGTCGGAATATGCCAATTTTTTCATGGCCGATGAAGATGGCTTTGTTGTGACATCATCGGATCGTTCCATGATCGGACATGAGGCGTCAAAATACATTACGGATGATGTGCTTTCGGATACACTTCCGTATTTTAATTGCAGTGCGTACGGTGTGATTGATTATAAAAAGGCGCTTGGAAATTTATATGATACGCCGCTTTTATGGATTTTATGTCTGAGTATTCTTGCGATTGCGTCTGTGATTATCTTTTTTATCGCAAGGCAGACTGTGCGCCCGCTGTCTGAGCTTGTCACAAAGATGTCGGAAGCGCGCGACAAAAAATATATGGATTATATTCAGCTGACAGGCTCGCGGGAGGTTGAGGAACTTTCAATGACATACAACGCCATGCTTGATGAATTAAACAAGTATATTAATGAACTGATGGCCAGTCAGAAAGCAAAGCGGCGGGCTGAGATAGAGGCGCTGCAGATGCAGATTAATCCCCATTATATTTATAATACGCTGGCAAGTATTAAATGGCTTATTTTTCAGGGCGATGTGATAAAATCTACAAAGACACTGGATGCTTTTATCGCCCTTTTGCGAAGTACAATCGGTAACCGGGACGAATATATTACAATTGAATCGGAAATTGAAAATCTGAAGAATTACGTGCTTATAAATAACACACGGTACGGTGATAAAGTGATGGTGGAATATTTTGTGACCTTTGGCTGTGAACACTATAAAATTCCGAAGATGATACTGCAGCCGTTTATTGAAAATGCCTTTTTCCATGCATTTCCGTATGAAACGGAGGGACGTATTGAAATCTTTATCCGTAAACTTAACGGAAATCTTCAGATAAAGATTCGTGATAACGGTATCGGTATGTCTGAAAATGAATTATGTAAACTTGGCGAAAAAACAGAACACTTCAGCGGCATCGGCATCAATAACGTCGATAGCCGTTTAAAGCTTATTTACGGTAATGAATTCGGTATCAACATCGAAAGTGAAAAGAATAAAGGCACGACAGTGACAATACTTGTGCCGGTGGAAGAATAAAGAAGGGGGGCATTGAAATCGTGTGCCCCCTTCTTTAGAAAAAAGGTTCACTCAAGGATAGCCATTTTTTACAAAGTCTTATATTTTTTCTCGGCGACATCGATGATTTTATATAAAACGGCGGCGGTGAGGCAGAGGATGATAATGGACATCATTACCCAGTCCAGTTTAAAGACCTGGCTGCCATAAATAATCAGATAGCCAAGACCGGCATTGGCAGCGAGAAATTCGCCGATAATGACGCCGACAAGGCACAGACCGACGTTGATTTTCATGGCGCCGATCAGTGCCGGAAAGTTTTCGGGTAAAACAACTTTGACAAGAATATCTTTTTTGATGCCGCCCAGCGTACGCACGAGAAGAATTTTATCAGGATCGGTTGTTGTAAATGCTGCGTAAAGATTAATAATTGTTCCGAAAACGGCAAGCAAAATAGCGCAGACAACAATTGTGTTCATGTTGTTGCCAAGCCATACAATAAGAATCGGCGCCAGAGCTGTTTTCGGAAGACTGTTTAGGGCAACAAGGTAAGGTTCTAAGACATCAGATATTTTCTTATTCCACCATAAAATGATAGCTGTGATGATACCGAGGATAAGAACAAGTAAGAAGCTTACAAAAGTTTCAAACAGCGTGATGCCCATATGCATAAAAATGGCGCCGCCGGGAAGCAGAGAGACAAAGGCGGCTGCGATTCTTGACGGACTGCTGAAGATAAAAGCGTCAATAAGGCCTGTTCTGGCTGCGATTTCCCAAAATACAAATATAAAAATAAATATAAGAATACGATATAAGGTGATAAGATGACGGATGCGTCTGTGGCGGCGCATAAATTCAGTCTGTGTCATGTTTTGTGATGGCTTATTTTTCTTCATGAAGTTCACCCCACAATTCGTTGAAATAATTTCTGAATTCAGGTGCATTTCTTGCTTTTAATGGCGTTTTTTCTTTGAGTGTCAGATGAATCGGTACAAGCTTTTTGATAGTACCCGGCCGTTTTGTCAGAACAATGACGCGGTCACAGAAGCTGATGGCTTCGGAAATATCGTGAGTGACTAAGACGGCGCTTTTATTTTCGCGGCGCAGTATACCGTAGATATCTTCGGAAACTGAAAGCCGTGTCTGAGAATCGAGGGCGGAAAACGGCTCATCTAAAAGCAGAAGCTTTGGCTCAAGTGCCAGTGTGCGGATCAGTGCGGCACGCTGGCGCATCCCGCCGGAAAGCTGGGAAGGTTTTGCGTTTTTAAAGGCGTCAAGACCGTAATCGGTCAGCATCTTGTCGATGAGCACTTTTTTGGCCTCGGACATTTGATGACGTATTTCAAGACCGAGAGTAATATTTTTATAAACAGAACGCCACTCAAAAAGATGGTCTTTTTGCAGCATATAACCGAGCGCGGTCTCATTGGCGTTTGTTGTTGCTGTATGAACACGGATTTGTCCGGCCGTCGGTGTTAATAGGCCGAAAATCAGAGAAAGAATCGTCGATTTTCCGCTGCCGCTGGGCCCTATAATTCCGAGAAATTCATTTTCATAGACATCGAAGGAGAGATTTTCGACAGCCTTCGTTTCGCCGGAAAGTGTGTGATAGGAAAAGTCCAGCTTAGAAATCTCCAAAACCTTATTCATCGGGCAGCCTCCTACAAAGTATATATAACTATACTATGATACTAAGGTCAAAAGGTCAAAAATCCGGGCAAGCTTGCTTGCACGGGATTTTTAGACCTTGGGATCGCCAAAAACATGAGTAAGCTTCGCAGTCGCGTGGCTTTGCCTTGCGGGCATGTACTTCCAAAATCCGTCCGCTGTGCGTCCGTCGTGCTCCGCACTTGAAAATTTTGTCAGTTTCGCCCCGGCAAAAGTAAATGCCTGCTTTGCAGCCGCTTCCTTTTGCCTTGCGGGCTGTAAAAAGTAGTTAACAATTTTGTAAAAGTATGTTATACTATGTATGCTTATATGCTTTATGAGAAAGGAGACTTAAGGTATGGAGAAAAGAAATTCTAAGGCTGCGGTCATTTGTATTACTTTTGTAATTATTGCATTGGCAGCAGGTATATTTATAGGATGGACGATGGGAAGAAATGATAAGAAATCAGAAGCGCAGACGCAGACACAAAGTGAGTCTGTAAGTGACAGCACGCCGGCGACGGAAAGTGAGTCCGAGACACAGACAGAGTCTGAGACGCAGACAGAGGCGTCGGTGCCTGAGAATGAAAATACAGAGGTTGTTGTGACTGTCGGTGATCGAAAGGTTGACATGAAAGAGGTCAGCTACCGTCTTTATTCACTGAGAAATTATTACATTCAGGCTTACGGTGAGGAGCCGTGGAATGAAGTGATGGAGGACGGCCGTACAGTGGCAGAAGCTGCGAAAGCTCAGCTGGATGATGACATTGTCCGCACGGAGATTCTTGTTGACAAAGCTTCAGAATATGGCGTTGAGGCGACAGATGATATTAAGAAGGCGTGTGCGTCGGATGCAAAAGAACTGATAGACGGTCTTGGCGAGGATATATGCAATGAGTTTGGTCTGACACTGGAGGGTGTTGAAAGTGTTTATTTAAAGCGTGAAATTTCAACACAGGTGATGACTGCTATTAATGATAAGGTTCGTGAGGAATTACTTGCAGATTCAGCAAATAAAGACCTTTCTGAAGCAGATCTTGAAATTAAAATCAGTGAAGGCTATGAGAAAAAGTATCAAGAGATGAAAAAGTCCTACAGAATCGCATATGCAGATATGTGGGATAATATCGTTGTAGGTTCAGTAGGTTGACATAATGAAATATTTACATGTAGTGAAAGCAAAGTTTATAGAGCGGCCGAATCGTTTTATTGCTTTGGCTGATATCGGCGGCAGTGTGCAGAAGGCTCATGTGAAAAATACAGGCAGGTGCCGGGAGCTTTTAGTTCCCGGCACTGATATTTTTTTAGAGGAGCATGATAATCCTGCGCGCAAAACAAAGTATTCTTTAATTGCTGTTAATAAAGGCGGACGCCTCATTAATATGGATTCGCAGATTCCAAATGCAGTTGTGGCCGAGTATATTGCCGGAGGCGGAATTTTTGGCAGTGAGGCTGTCGGCAATATTAAGATATTTAGAGAAAAAACATATAAAGATTCCCGGTTTGATATTTATGCTGAGCTTGATGGGCGTAAAATATTTATTGAGGTTAAGGGCGTGACATTAGAGGAAGATAATATTGCCAAATTTCCCGATGCGCCGACCGAGCGCGGATTGAAACATATCCGCGGACTTATGGATGCCGCAGCTTGCGGATATGAGACTTATATTGTTTTTGTCATTCAGATGAAAGGAATCACGCGCTTTGAACCGAATGATAAAACACAGCCGGCATTCGGAGAAATGCTTCGGGAAGCAGAAAGTGCCGGCGTACATCTGCTGGCTTTTGAATGTGATGTCACAGAAAGCAGCATTGAAATATGCGGGGAGGTACCGGTCTGCCTTTAAGTCATCCGGCGGAATTAATTGTAAAAACGGTTTATATCTGTCAGAATTAACCGTAAAAATGAGATGACAGTCCTGTAAAAATATGCGATAATAGACGAAGCAGCAGGAGGGCAGCAGTCCAAAAGTTGTTACTTTAAATTTTGATTAGAACAGGGGAAAGACGATGAGTATATACGATTCTTTAAATCCCGTACAGCAGGAGGCCGTGTTTCATGTGGACGGGCCTCTTTTAATTCTTGCCGGTGCGGGTTCGGGAAAAACAAGGGTGCTGACGCACCGGGCGGCCTATATGATTGAGGAAGCGGGGATTAACCCGTGGAATATTATGGCAATTACATTTACGAACAAAGCGGCCGGAGAGATGCGGGAACGTGTGGATAAGATTGTCAATTACGGTTCTGAGGATATATGGGTGAGTACATTCCATTCATCCTGTGTCCGTATTTTAAGACGCTATATTGACAGGCTTGGATATGATAAAAACTTTACGATTTACGATACGGACGATCAGAAAATTGTTATCCGCGACGCCTGCAAAAAGTTAAAAATTGACACAAAGATTTATAAAGAACGCTCAATCATGTCTGCCATTTCAAAGGCGAAGGACGAGATGATCGGCCCTGACGAATATGCACTGAAATATCCGGGCGATTACGCCAAGTCAAGAATTGCCGAGGTGTATAAGGAATATCAGAAGGTGCTTAAAAAGAATAATGCCCTCGATTTTGACGACTTGCTTTTTAAGACCGTTGAGCTGTTTAAGTTAAATCCTGATGTGCTTGAATATTATCAGGAACGTTTTAAGTACATTATGGTGGATGAGTATCAGGATACGAACACGGTGCAGTTTAAGTTTGTCAGTCTGCTTGCGTCAAAATACAGAAATTTATGTGTTGTCGGCGATGATGACCAGTCGATTTATAAATTCAGAGGCGCCAATATTTATAATATCCTGAATTTTGAGAAAGAATATCCTGATGCAAAGGTGATAAAGCTTGAGCAAAATTACCGCTCCACAAAAACGATTCTTCATGCGGCCAATGATGTCATTCATCACAATTCCGAGCGAAAGGTGAAGAAACTTTGGACTTCCAATGATGAGGGCGAGAAGATTGCTTTTCAGCAATATAACAGCGAGCTTGAGGAGGCCGAGGGCATTGTGTCTGAAATTAAAGCGATGGCAGAAAGCGGTCAGGCGGCTTACAAGGACTGCGCCGTTTTGTACAGGACAAATGCCCAGTCCCGTGCCCTTGAGGAACGGTTTGTTGTCAAAGGTGTGCCTTACCGTATTTTCGGCGGTCAGAACTTCTATCAGCGCAAGGAAATCAAAGATCTGCTTGCCTATTTAAAAACGGTGGATAATGGTTCGGACGATTTGGCAGTGCGAAGAATCATCAATGTGCCAAAGCGCGGCATTGGCATCACCTCTATCAATAAGGTCAGCGATTATGCTGTCAATAATGGGATGAGTTTTTTTGAAGCATGCAAGGAGGCCAGTGATATTGCGGGACTTGGACGTTCGGCGGATAAAATTAAAGATTTTGCGAATGCTATTCTTGTATACAGAAGTAAGCTTGAATATCTCGGTATTTCCGGCGTGATGGATGAAATTATTGAAAATACAGGATACATTAAGGAGCTTGAGGCGGAAGATACGCCGGAGGCACAGAGCCGTATTGAAAATATTGACGAGTTTAAAAATAAGATTGCCGAATTTGAGGCGGAAAATCCGGAAGGAACGCTGACTGAATTTCTTGCAGAGGTTTCACTTGTGGCTGATATCGATAACATGGATGAATCGGATGACAAGGTTGTACTTATGACATTGCACAGTGCCAAAGGCCTTGAATTTCCGTATGTCTATATGGGCGGCATGGAGGATGGGCTGTTTCCGAGTTATATGTCCATTGTCAGTGATGATGATACGGCTGTTGAGGAAGAACGCCGTCTTTGTTATGTCGGCATTACGCGGGCAATGAAGCGGCTGAAGCTGACATGTGCCAAAACGCGTATGGTTCAGGGACAGACGCAGTACAATAAAGTATCTCGGTTTATAAAGGAGATTTCGCGGGATTTGATTGAAGTTAAAGGCGTCATTGAAAAAGAGAAGCAGACAGAGCATTTTTCAAATTTTGCAAGCAATGTAAAGCCTTACACGGCCAACGGCAGTGCTTTTTCAAATCCATATGGAAATCCGTTCGGAAATGGCGGCTCTGTATCAGCCTCCGGATTCCGTCAGGCGACGCAAATTAATAATCCGGGAAGAAAAACAGACTTAAACACATTGCTCGGACAGGGAAAAATTATGCGCGGCAGCGATTTGTTTGATAAGAAGTCTGTGGATACACAGACATCAAGGTATGCGGGAACAGCTTACGGTACACGGTCATTGGCATCTGAAAAAATTGCACTTGATTATGTTGTCGGCGATACGGTTCGCCATATTAAATTTGGCATAGGCACAGTTGTTGATATTAAGGACGGCGGCAAAGATTATGAAGTGACCGTTGATTTTGAAAAATGCGGCGTTAAAAAGATGTTTGCATCTTTTGCAAAGCTGAAACTTGTGTGAAGCTCTATATTTTATGTGGCAATTTTATGAGCCGCGTGGTATACTAAAATTAGATTTAAGTGTCGGGAAAGGAGAAGATTATTATGAACAAAATCGAAGACATTTTAAAGTTAGCTAAAATTACAGAAGCGCTTCAGAAAAAAGAAATTTCTGAGGAAAAGAAAAAAACAGCAGGTATCGTATTGGCAGTCGTTGCAGCAGTTGCAGTTGTCGGTGTTGTGATTTTTGCGGTTTACAAGTATTTGTCAGCAGATGATTATGATGATTTTGAAGACTTTGAGGATGACTTTGAAGATGATTTCGAGGACGACTTTGAAGATATGGATGACTTCGAAACAGCGGAAACAGAAACAAAAAAAGATTGATTATGAGATTAAAGCCCGTCGCAGATGCGACGGGTTTTTTTATGACATAGGAAATTGCTTCCTATGTCATAAAAAAGCTCCGCTTTGTTTTATGTGCGCCTTGCGGCGTTGATTTTAATTAGGCTTTGTAGTTTGAATTAATTTCCTGTATTTACCGGGCGAGGTATTCATAATTTTAGTAAAAAGTCTGGAAAAATGCTGAGAATCTTTTAAGCCAATCGCAAGGGCGATGTCCACAAGAGATAAATTGGTTGTTTCCATTAAGTGAACCGCCTGATTGATGCGATAAATATTGATATAATTTGCCAATGTCAGGTGCATATGCTGTGAAAATATTTTACTCAAATAACGGGGAGAAATATTGAGCATTTTGGCGATATCTGATATCAAAAGCTTTGTATGATAATGCTCAGAGATGTATTGCAGTGTATAGGCAATATAGTGATTTTGAGCATGGACATTTGATGTTAGGGGCATATCCTTTGAAACTTGTTCCAAAATATAGAGCATAAGCTGCGCGAGGTGTAAATTGGTTGAAACACCGGCAAAGTTTTCGTTTTTTTGATAAACACCAACGATGGATGTTATTAAATTAAACAATAATGTGTTGGAAACCTGGCGGTAATAAAAATTGCAATGGAAAAGCAAGGCATCTGTAAGTGAGATGGAAAACTCAGATGTCTTTTTTACTAAAATATGAGAAAATATGTCCGGGTTAAAATGAATGTGCAGGAATTCACATTCATTCTGAAGTACTTCAAAAGAGTGAACTGTATTTGGTAAAATCATTATAAAGTCATTTTTAGTGCAGAAAAGAGGAATTCCATTAATATTCATGAGGCAGTTCCCGGAAGTAATAAGGTATAATTCAAAGCTGGTATGTATATGTTTCCTAAATATATACGGTGCTGTTCTTTTTTGAAGGCAAGCTCCGGATATAGATGAAGTTGAAAGATCAAAGTTATAATAGTCAGATTCTTTTGACGGTAATTCTGAAAGATACATGTGTATTTCCTTTCTTTTTAAGTAGTGTGCTTTAATGTGACAGAGGAAACTATAAAATATAAACTATTTAAAGTATACAATGATGTGATTGTTATGTAAAGATAAATAGGGGTATCTATATAAAAATGGCAATCATGGGATTATGAGTTCCGAATTATACAAAATCAAAGAAGAAGCAGGCTGTTTTAGACAAGAAATACAATGTGGATAGTGATATAATTAAATAAAATAATGAAAACAGCACATTTTTTGTGAAAAATAAATAAGGAAGTTTACTTAGGAAATCATGATGAATAAGAAATTAATTACAGTAGTAGGAATTGCCCTGTCTATAATGATTACATTTTGTGCCTGTGATTCTTCAATGCAGGAAACACAGGAGGATGATAGTATCGCGGTGACGCAAATTGTAACAACCATTTCGGATGAAGAATATCAGTTTTATGAGGAATGTGTTCAAAAAGATTATAAGGATGAATCCGGGCTGCGAGAAAAAACAGAAACATTTGCAAGAGAGCTTTATGCCCAATATGCACTGGGAGAAAAATATAATCTTTGTAAACCATATTCATTTGAGAGCTTAAAACTGGATATGGCTTCTGAAAATAAGCAAAGGCAGGCAAAAGCAGATGCGGGTGAAATTATTTATGGACCGTTGGAATATAGTTTGGATGAATATTTAGAGTATACGCGGACAAATCTTAAAATAGATATTATAGATTATCTTGCCCAAAAGCAGGATAAGGCTGTGGAAGAAGCTGCAAAAGCTTACTGGAAAGAAAATGAACAGTCGTTTAAAGTTCTTGAATCGGTCGAATATAGTGTCAATGGTGAAATAAAAAAGATTGTAAAAGATGAGTTTGCAACATTGGAAAAAACAGAAAGTGAGCTTTTTCTAAGACTATATGAAGGCGAAGAAGGTGACGAATTTACATTTTCCGGTGAAGAGACTTTGAAAATGAAGATTTTGAAAAAAGATTATGAGGTCGTTGATATTGAAACGGATAAACAGATGGTGCTGAAAGAATATATTACCAATGTTTATTATCCAGAGCTTATAAAAAAAGCGATGGAAAGTAGTTTATTACAGTTTGAATTAACTCAAAAATAGTATGGAGGATGTACTGTTTTTGATTTAAGAAATAAAAAGAAGGAAGGAAACAATTATGAAAAAAGGTGTTATTAAAAGAGCGCTTGCTTTTGCACTCGCTGCTGCAATGACAGTAACGATGTTTCCAAATGTGGGAAATAGTCGTGTAATTGAAGCAAAAGCTGCATCAATAGTGACAAATGAAAACCTATTTAAAAACCCTACATATGAGGAAGGGGTTGAGTTGGGGGCACATACTGAAGAAACACAGTTTAACAAATTAGGAAACTGGTTTGCATATTCGGAAGGAGAGCAACTGACAGTACAAAAAGTACAAAATAATGCACATAGCGGTAACTGGGCTGTTTCTCTTAGTGCGGCAAATGATGCTTTGGAGCAGGATGTGTCAGGATTAACAGTTGGTGCAAACTATAAAGTTTCTGTATGGGCGAAGAATACGAATCCATCTGCTGTCAGAGCATGGTTATGTGTGAAGTGGTACGGTGGAAACGAACAAAAAGTATTGCTTAATTCTTCTGAATACAAAAGATACGAAATTCCGTTTACTTATACCGGAGATAATACAGGAAAGAATATGAGAGCTGCCATTTGGGTAGAAAATGGCGGAGCCGGTAATGTATACGTTGATGACTGGACAATGGAAATTGACAGTGATATTAAAAGCTTAAGTGCCGTAAATGGTGCAATAACAGCAGAGTACAAAGCAGATTATGCCGGAAATATGTCTGCAGATGATTTTGATATTTCTTATACATCCTCATTAGCACCGGAAGTATCAAAAAAAATTGAAGTTACAAATTCAAGTACAGCAGGCAAAGTGTTGACAATCAATTTTGCTGAAATTGAAAAAAGTCCATTAGAACAAAAAATTACAATTACAGCAACATATAAACCTTCTAAACAGCCATTCATCGTAGACTTTGATTTGGCGGCATCAGGCGAAGGTCTTGTTGAGGCTGTCCTTACTGAAATTCAGGCAGAAAACGGACGTGTCGTTGCACAGCTTGATGCAGTTCCGACTGTAGCGCCTAAAAAAGAAGATTTTGTTGTTGAATATAAGATTAATGATGGTGAATTTACGCCGGTAAATGTTAAAGATTTTGTTTATGACAAAGATGCAAAGAATGTTACAATGACATTTGATAAAATTTCAGGCGCAGCAGATACAAAAAATGTTACTGTTAAAGTAACATACAAAGATGTAGAAAAAACAGCAGATTTTGTTGTAGAGCTTGGAAATGGCGTAATTTATTATGTTGATGCAACTATGGGACAGGATACAAATAATGGTACAAGTCCAGAGACAGCATGGAAGTCAATTGACAGAGTAAATCAGGAAGTTTTTCAGCCGGGAGATCAAATTTTGTTTAAGGCGGGTGAAGAATGGACTGGCGCATTGAAGCCTCAGGGCTCCGGTGTTGACGGTGCTCCTATTGTAATTGCAAGTTATGGTGAAGGTAAGAAGCCTTTGTTAAAGCCGGGCGCTGACTGGAAAATTTCTCATATGAATGTTGCAAACAGAACAATTTGGGGTCCTACAGTAAATAATGTAATTACTTTCCTCAATCAGGAATATTGGGAAGTTAGAGATTTAGAGCTGTATGATCCGACATATGCTAACAATGCAAGTACAAGAGTATATCGCAGAGGTATTAATGTTTCAGCAGAGGATGCCGGTGATTTACATTATTTTAAATTTGATAATTTGACAATTCATGGTTTTAGAGGCCCTAATGATAATGATGGTAAATCATCAGGCGGTATTATTATGACAGTGACAACAAATTTAAATAATCCGTCTAAGCGTGTGCCTACCGCAGTTCATGATATCAGTGTTACAAACTGCGAATTATATGATTTAGGAAGATCCGGTATTAACTTTATTTCTCCATGGACAACAAGACAGGGGGATAAATGGAATAAATACCAGAGCTTTGGTTACAAAGGTTTAGGTGATTGGAAACCGTATGAAAGATTTACATTAACTAATAATATTATTCATGATATTGACGGTGACGGAACAATTGTTGATGGATGTAAAGACGTTTTGGTTGCCCATAATACCGTTTATCGTACAGTATTAAATTGCTGGTATGGCGTTTGCTTATTTAACTGGAATTCAGATAATGTTGTGTTTGAATATAACGAAGTTTATGACGCTTCACCTGCCGATGCTTTATTACAGGGCGGTGATGGACAGGGTATCGAGATTGATGCGTTAAATCAAAATACAGTTGTACAGTACAATTATCTGCATAATAATGCAGGCGGTGTGTTTATGTGGTGCTGTACACCGGATTTAAGAGGATTTAATGGTATTTATCGCTACAATATCAGTCAAAATGACGGAGCAAAGCATGGTGTTATTGACTGGAGACCGGGACATGAAGGCAGTATGGCGTATAATAATACGATTTACCTTGATGGCGGCATTGACAGAGAATGGCTTAAAAATGGATATACCCAAGGAAAGAGCGATGCTAAGTTCTATAATAATATTGTTGTGAATAAAGGTAATATGACACTTGGTGCAGGCTTTAATGAGCGGGAAATCGATTATGAAAGTAATATTTTTGTAGGATTTGATCAAGTTCCTACAAACGATAGTACAGTTATTCAGGAAGATCCTATGTTTGTTGCACCGGGTACAGGTGGCAAAGGTATTCATACACTTGAAGGCTATAAGCTTCAGGCTGGTTCGCCGGCGATAGATGCAGGTGTAAATATTGAAAATAACGGCGGAAAAGACTATTTTGGAACACCATTGACAGATGGAAAGACGGATATCGGTGCTTCAGAATTTGTTGCTTTGGACAAGTCAGGTTTACAGGCGCTTATTGAGCAGGCCGAAGCTGTTGACAGAGAAAAGTATACAGAAGATACAGTTGCTGTTCTTGAAGAAAAATTAGCAGCAGCTAAGGAAGTATTAGACAATGCAAAAAATCAGGATGAGATTACAGCAGCTGAAGAAGCTCTGAAAGCAGCGCTTGATAATTTAGCTTTAAAGCCACCGGTGCTTGATAAAACACAGCTGGAATCATTGATAGAACAGGCGTCAAAGATAGACACAACAAAATATACAGAAGAAAGTGTGAAAGCACTGGAAGAAGCGCTGGCATCAGCGAAAAATATATTAGAAACAGCAAAAACTCAGGAAGAAATTGCATCAGCAGAAGCTGGATTAAAATCTGCTATTGATGGATTGACAGAAAAACCGGTAGAACCGCAGGAGCCGGAGGAACCACAAAAACCTGAGGAGCCGCAGAAACCTGAGGAACCACAAAAACCTGAGGAGCCGCAGAACCCTGAGAAACCACAAAATCCAGAGGAACCACAGAAACCGGAGAAGCCACAAAATCCTGAAAAGCCACAAAAACCAAGTGGAAATCAGCCGGGTAAGAATGATACACCGAAAACAGGTGATGATGCAAAAACGGTACCGGTAGCGTGTGTGTCTCTTGTATCGTTGGGTACAATTATTTTTGTATTAAAGAAAAAAAGAATGCATTAATCGCATCAAAGGCAGGCTATAGGTCAGACAGTTTCAGCATAGACGGGAATTGTCGGAACCGATAGTCAAAAACAGGGAAAGGCTGTCGCTTTAAACGATTTAAAAATCGTGAAGCGGCAGCCTTTTGCGCTGTAAAACAAAGGTTTATTTATGTGTGACAGTTTTGCTTGTGATTTTGTTATATAGATTAATAAAGCTGCCGACAAGAAATGATGAAATAATCGTACCTTCCCGGACACCGCGGAATTTTCCAAAAAGTATAAAGGAGGCAATAATGGCGAGTACAGTGAGTGTTGTGTCAAATACAATTTCGACATTGCCGTAAGGCTTTTTGGTGCGGTCGGAAAGCGCCTGCACAAAAGCATTTCCGGGTGTGAGAATGAGTTTTGCGCGGACAGCAAGTGTAATACCGAGAGCCATGACACTGCATCCGAGAACGAGCAATATCAGGGATAGTATATAGTTTGCCGGTTTTACATGCCGGAAAATATACATAAAAAAGTCAATCAGAAGACTGAAAATGATCGTAATCGGTATTTGCAGAATCTGCAGTTTTGGGAAATCCTTTTTTAGAAGAATGACTTGTCCTGCAAAAAAAATCATGTTGAAAACAAAGGTGAGTGTTCCGAAGGACGGACTGAATCCAAGGCTCAGTACGAAAGGGAGGCTTGAAATCGGTGAGGTTCCAAGATAGGCTTTCGTAATCAGTGTAATACCGAGTGCATTAATTAATGTTCCTGCCATAAATAATATAATCCGCCGGGGTAAGTGATGATTCTTCATAAAGTGTACCTGCCTTTTATCTGAATGGTTTCAAAGTACTTGCGATGACTAAAAAACCTAAAAAATTTTGTATAAATTTGGCGTAAAGTTGAAATTTACATATGCACTTGAAATGGCCGGACAGCATAAGATGAAGAAAAGATGATTTTAAGGATTTTAGATGATGTCAGATTCAATTTGTTCAAAACAGGCGGATTATTCCAAGGTTTCAGGCGACCGTATTCTGCCGTTTATATTTTCTTTAAATATGGAAGATTCAGTGCTTTACCCGACGGAAGGAGAGTATCAGAAGTTTTGTTATGATATTGAGGCTGTTGGCGAGGACACTTCAAAATATGCAGATTTGAGTCATTTTCTTTTCGGTATATGTGCAGATATCCGTCAGGAGGATATCGGGAGTATTACGGTAATTGTCGATGGAGAGGAAAAAAATGTTGTATGGGGAGAAAATGTTGAAATTAAAACGGATGAGCACCCGGACAATCCGACCGGCTGTAGCGGGCTTAAGTTTGATTTTGGACTGGATAAAGTTTCAGGTTTTATGAAAGTATGTATCACATTGAAAGAAATTTATCAGATCGGTCCTGTAAACATCTGTCTTTTCGGTGGCGGAACAACAGCGACGGGGTTATATATATGCGGTCCTGTATGCACCCCGCCAGAGTCCTGTGAGAAAATTTTTTATCAGAAAGAAACCGTCTGTGTGCCTGTCAAAGTGACGCCTTTTGCAAAATCGGGAACAGCGACGGCTGTCTGCTGCGGAGAACCTGAAGTGCACATGGGTGATCGCTGCTATGGTAATCAGAGTGCATGTTCCTTTACAATTACACAGAGCCTCTGCGTGCAGATACCGATATCGTTCGGCGCAGCGATTGAAACAGGGGCGGCAACGGTGTCATGCGGCGGTGCATCGACAGAGCCGTGTGATTGTTCTGATACGCCCCAAGCACCGTCCGTGGCCGTGCAGAACCAAGTGAAAGAACGTCGGTTCTTTAACCGCTAAAAAAGAGGAGCTGTCGCTTTGACGATTGAAAAATCGTAAAGCGGCAGCTTCTCTCTATTCACGATTTTTGTTGCTCGGTTGTGGATATTGTTTATCTTTTGAACCCATAATTCCGTATTTTTCTTTTACCTTTGCAATATACAACGAAGATACTTTCACATCATATTCAATAATCGGAAGCCTGAACTTAATTGATTTCAGCCACTGTCCGTTTTCCTGTCGCTCTGGATATATCTGAATTTCAGAAATCAGCGATTCCATAACCTGTCGCTTTTCCTGTTCGTTCATCACCGCATACAGTTTATCAAAGTAAATCAAGACCTTGTAGATATTATCTCTTGTCAGTTTTTCTGCTTCAATTGACATTTTCTTTGCCCTGGCAGCAATCAGTAGATTTTCTGTATCCTCAATCTTATCATACATCTTGTAAAGGCGGTCATCAAGGTCTGCCTTGCGCTTGATATAATGCTTATCATCCGGATCAAGGGAATCAATTTCTTCCATCAACTTTGATTTTGTAGAATAGCTCTGCCGAAGTTGCTTTTCATGTGCTGCGATCTCCTGCTCAATCACAGATGTGTCTACTTTCATATTGATTTTTTCCTGCATCATAGCGGCAAACTTTGGATTGCTGACCAGCTTTACAATGACTTCTGCCACAGCATCATCCAGCAATTCCTCGTTGATCTGCTTTTTATAATCACATTTGTGTCCATAAAGCATAGTGCGATGCTTGCAGCCATAATAAAAGAAATCCTTGTACTTTGTACCGTCAGCTTTATGCTTGATGCTTTTATTGCCGTACATCCCGGCTCCGCAAACCGGGCATTTCACAATCCCTGATAGGAGATGGATCTTATTCTCTTTGCCATGATTGACTTTTTCATATTTTTTTGCCTGTGCCAATAACTTCACCTGCGCTTCATGCCAAAGTTCCTCTGAGACAATCCCCTCATGCAGTCCATCCACCAGTAAATAATCATCCTGCTCCACAAGCTTATAGTCATTTCTTGTGCCATGAACCTTTTCCGTTCTGCGTCTGCCATAAGCAATTTTCCCGCAGTACACAGGATTTTTCAGTATCCTTCTGATCAATGCCGCATCAAATAACGGATTTTTTCCATTCTGTCTTGGTATTTTACGAATACCATGATTTTCAAGATATTTTGCCAGTCCGTTTGCCCCTATATCTGTGTGCACGTACTGTTCAAATATCACACGGATTGCTTCCGCTTCTTCCTCATTGATAAAGAGCTGTCCCTTTTCCAAACTATATCCATACGGAGCAAAACCACCGTTCCATTTACCTTCACGGGCTTTCTGGATTCTGCCCTCCATGGTCTGCACCCGGATATTTTCACGCTCAATCCCTGCAACCGCCGACAACACGGAAATCATCAGTTTTCCAGCATCCTTGGAGGAGTCAATCCCGTCCTCCACGCAGATCAGATTGACACCAAAATCCTGCATCACCTGCAAAGTCGAAAGGACATCCGCAGCATTTCTGCCAAATCGTGACAACTTAAATACCAGAACAAAGGATACACCATCCTTGCCGGATTTAATGTCCTCCATCATACGGTTGAACTCTAATCTGCCCTCGATGGACTTACCGGATTTACCGGCATCTTTATACTCACCAACAATCTCATAGTCATTGTACTCGGCAAATGCTTTCATTCTGGATTTTTGTGCATCCAGAGAGTATCCATCAATCTGCATGGCTGTATATACTTTTGTATAAATATATACTTTTGTTTTTTCTTTTTTCATCCCACTATCCTCGTATGTATCAGATTACAGCTATCCTGTTACCTTGGGTATCGGTTTATTTTTTCTCAGCTTTCTGTTCCAGCATTTTAATCGAATCCAGATAATCCTGTTCTACCTCGCTAAGCGTTCGAGTCTTGTATTTTCTATATTCTCCGGTTGCTTTATCAACAGCCTGCTTATGACTGACGCTTCCGTTTCCAATCAGCAGCTGCTCTCCGCTCATGGTAAGAATACGATCCAGATGGTCTGCCCAATCCTGCATAGTCATGGTCTGCTCCCGTTCTGCCTGTCGTTCCGCAAAATCAAGATATCCAGATACAAGCTGCCCCAGGGCTCGAAGTTCTTTTTCATCCAGATAATTCTTTGCAACAACAGCTTCTTTCAAGGTTGGCTGTTTTCCTGCAAAGGTGGTAAGCCCCATAAATTCTTTTTCCGCATCGGCTCTGCTGTAAATAACCTCTGCCGCAGTCTGTCCATGAATGGCGTAATGGATCTTATTCTGTACTTTCTTAAAAAACTGGATAGAAATTTCCGCTTTTGGATCATAGTCGATACTCGTAGCATAAATTTCTAAAACCTGACGATAAAACACCTTTTCAGATGCCCGGATGTCACGAATACGTTCTAAGAGTTCCTTAAAATAACCGCCACCTCCAAGATTTTTCAGCCGTTCGTCATCCATCGCAAAGCCTTTTCTCATATATTCCTTAAGAATATTGGTCGCCCAGATTCTGAACTGTGTACCTCGTTTAGATTTTACACGATAGCCAACAGAGATAATCACATCCAGATTGTAATAATCCACCTGATATGTTTTCCCGTCAGAAGCAGTTGTTGCAAAATTTGCAACAACTGAATCACGCTGCAATTCGCCTTCCGCAAAAATATTTTTTATATGTCTGGAAATGGTTGATTTATCTCGCTCGAACAATTCTGCCATCTGATCAATAGAAAGCCAGACCGTATCCTCATCAAACGTCGTCTCAATTTTAGCCAATCCATCCTCTGTTGTATAAATGATCATATTGGATTTTTGATTCATCCCATCTTGATTCATTACATTTACACTCCATTTCTAATTGCGCAGCACCCTGCTGCACTTTTCCTATGTATCCTCTATGTCAAAAACAGCTTTTAACATAGAGTTTGGACACTATTTGCACGATTATTATATCAGTCATTTTTCGTTTTTTCAATAGTGCCAATGAGATCTTTGGAATTGAATTTTCCCTCTAATATGAGTTTTACTTTTGTACCGTTATCGGTTTCGTAAAAGCCTAAATATTTCTGCCACCAAAATACAGGTGTGATTATTTTTCTTCCATCGTTCAGCCGAAAGAACAACCGTAGCATTCCGGAACTTGCTTCGGCTCTCATGATCAGCGTTGCCGTGTACTCACCTGCTTTATCAATAAAACGATAATCGGCAGTGTGTATTCGTTCTTCCCGCATTTCTTCACGGGTATATACTTTGTTTGCAATCATATAAATTCCTCACTTTATTAATCTCTTTTTTCGGAAAGTAAGAATATATACTTATTTATATATTTATATGGTGCTAGAATATAAATAGTACAAGTCAAAATGAGAATTCCTTATAAGAA
>SAMEA3387468__coassemble_2188_pt1 | contig 24433 bp, 21 predicted proteins | sample SAMEA3387468__metabat2_low_PE_040 | metagenome-assembled genome bin SAMEA3387468 (sample SAMEA3387468) | Felis catus | biome: Faeces | place: United Kingdom | collected 2012 | reverse complement strand
AAATTTTCTTCTCAGATTATTTTTTCAAATTATCCCACTGCTGCTGAAGTTCCTGTAAAAATTCATCAACAGAAGCTTTGCCTGCAACTAATCTCTGAACAGCTTCGCCGGCTGCCTGATTAAATCCGTCCGGATAGAATGAATAGTAGAATCCGTATGTCTTTCCTTCCTGAACATATTTAGACACATCTGTACCTAAATCACCGATACTTTCAGCATCTGCCGAGAAATTTGTAAATGCCGGAATTAACTGTAAGTCCTTTGTCATACATGACTGCCCTTCTTCTGTCGTTGCGAGCCACTCAAGGAAATCCTTTGCTTCCTCTTTTACCGGCGAGTTCGTATTAACGCCCCAGTAACCTGCAATACCGACATACAGCTTATCATTTGCTTCAGAATCATCGTTGATTGGGAACGGCATTAAACCGGATTCGATATCCTCTGAAACAGCGTCAAGTGCCGGCTGGTTCCAGTTTCCGCCTGCCGTAAAGCCGACAGATTCACTTGTAAACTGTGCCATCTGTGTATTAAAGTCTGTGTTCATAGGACTTTCACACTGGGATACATCATATAAAAGGAAATTTGCAAGCTCTGTAAATATAGGATCTCCGACGAAAGTTTTTGTACCGTCATTTAAGCCGTTAATAAATCCCATCGGATCTTCCTGTCTTGCAATACCTGTATTCACCATGAACATACCTGCCTGATACCAGTCCATGTAGCACTCTGTCAGCGGCTGGATACCGGCGTCTGAAAGCTTGCCGCACACTTCTTTAAGCTCTGTCATTGTTGTCGGCAGTGTTTTAATACCGGCCTGCTCAAAAAGTTTTTTATTGTACATATAGCCCCAGCCCTCAACCGATGTCGGGAAGCCGCAGACCTTACCATCGATGACAATACCTTCCTTCGCCTGATCAACCATATTTTCAACCCATGGCTCACCGCTTAAATCTTCAAGATTTGAACTCCACATTTTTGCATCTTCATAGCCTGTCAGTGTAAAAATATCCGGAGCCTCACCGCCTGTGAACTTTGTTTTCAGAGATGTATTGTAGTTATCACTTGCAGATTCTACAACAAATTCCACGTCAGGATGCGTTTCTGTGTATTTCTTTGTAACCTCTTTGAGCGCTTCGTCAATTTCAATTTTCATCTGATAAATGTAAATTGTCTTTTTATCCCCCGAAGCTTTGCTCTCACCGCCGCCCTCTGTTGTGTCACTGCTCTCACACGCAGTCAGTCCGAGCGTCATCACGCCCGCTAAAGCCAATGCTAAAACTTTTTTCATCTTCTTCATTTCATTCTTCCTCCTTAAACTTATGCCGTCAGCCTTTGACAGCGCCGGCCATAATACCGTTAATAATTTTTTTCTGTAATATCACAAATACAATCACAATCGGCAAAATCGACATCATCAGTCCCGGCAGCGCCAAATCCCATTTTGTCGCATACATACTGAATAATTTTTTAATCGCCAGCTGAATTGTACTTAGCTTACCATTATCAAGCAAAATCAAAGGAATAATAAAGTCATTCCATATCCAGAAAATATCCATGACAAAAACTGTCACCATTGTCGGCTGTAAAAGCGGCATCACAACTTTAAAAAATACTTTGACCGGTCCGCAGCCGTCAATTTTTGCCGCTTCCTCAAGCTCATACGGCAGTCCCTTAACTGCGCCGCGCATCATGAAATAAGCAAAGGCCAGTCCAACGCCCCAGTAGGTCACAATTGTTCCCTGAAGCGTACTGTTCATATGAAGTGTTTTCATCACCTGGACAATCGGGATCATAATAGACGCAAACGGTATCAGCATGGATAAAATAAGCAGCTTTTCAAAAATTTTTGAATAAACTGTCGGGTGACGCTCTGCCCAGTAAGCTGTCATCGCCGAAAAAATGACAATGCCGACAACCGAACCGAGTGTCACAATTGCTGTGTTTGCCATCACCTTCGGAATTTCAAGTGTTGTAAAAGCGTTGGCATAGTTTGAAAATAACAGTTTTTTCGGAAGCGCAAGCGGCTCAGAAATAATATCTCCGAGCGGTTTAAAGGAATTAATCCCTGCAATAAAGAGCGGACACAGGAAAATGAGCGCTAAAATAAGTATGACTATAAACAAAACGACATTCTTAACTCTCTGTTTTTTCACAGTAACTCCCTCTCTTTCTTATTTGTAAAATAGAACTGTATGCCTGTGATCACCATGATAATGACGAAAAACACCATGGATTCTGCCGTTGCAAGACCGTATTTATTATTCGAAAAGGCATCGTTGTAAATTGCAAGCGCCAGTGAGTTTGTAGAACCGTAAGGCCCGCCTTTTGTCAAAGAGAAGTTTAAATCAAACATCTTGAACGCATTTGCAATCGTCCAAAACAGACAGACCGTAATATATGAAATACAGAGCGGTAATTTCACCTTAAAGAAAATCGTAAGACCGTTCGCACCGTCAATCTTTGCCGACTCAACCATCTCCGACGGAACGCCCGAAAGCGCCGCAATCATAATAACCATCACATAACCCGCATTCTGCCATACACTGACAACAACAAGCGCCACAAAGGCTGTTGTTTCTGTCCCAAGCCACTGCTGGTCTAATATGCCGATATGGAACGTTTCGGCGATTGCCGGAAATCCATTCACAAAAATAAACTGCCATACAAAGCCGAGAATTAAGCCGCCGATTGTCTGAGGCAGATAAAACATAACTCTGAAAACGCCTGTACCCTTCATCTTTGATGTGAGCGCCACCGCAAGCAGCGTACCGACCACACAAATTAAAACAACATTGACAATTGTAATTTTTAACGTAAACCAAAATGAATCAAGAAAACGTGATTTTCCTGTAAAAATGTCAATAAAATTTTGAAATGCGACAAAATTTACTTCATTGGCTACGCCGTTCCAGTCTGTAAACGCATAACCCATACTGATAATAAAAGGAATCAGCACGGCAATAAAAAATGCAGCTGAGGCCGGTCCTAAAAATAACAGGTGCCTCCAAAATCCTGTTTTCTTCTTTTTCACAACATTCCCTCCCTCGAAATTTGTCTTTTTTTGTCTGACTGACACTTACATTATATAGTCTTAGACCAGCAATAATCATCGCATTTTTTAGCAACTAATATACAAATAATTGATATTAATTTTTTACTATTTTTCTCTATATTGACATTTTAAGTCGGTTTGATATAATCAGATTATATTTATTTTCATTAAACGGAGACAGTTATAATGGATTATTTTCATGAGATTATTAAAGTTCCAAGTGAGTTTTTAGCATGGATTTATCTGATTTCAGAAAACCATGTAACTTCTGTTGCCAAACACTGGCACCGAAGTCTTGAAATTACTTATATTCTTGAAGGTGACGCTCTTTATGATATTAACGGATATCAATTTATTGCATCTTCCGGCGACCTTATTTTAATCAACAGCGGCGACATTCACGCCTGCCAGATGAATTACACACAAAAAACAGAGGCAGTTTCTGTCATTATCCCTTTCCCGTTTTTAAAAGAGGTTTTTCACAATATTGAGGATATCCGCTTTCTCACAGATCCGAATAAACCCGGCTATCAAACGCTCGTGCAGGCCTTTATAGACATTTATCCCGTCTTTAAAGAACGAAAATCAAATACTTTCTATCAGCTTAAAGTCAACAGCTTTTTTTATGAAATTCTTTATCTGCTGTTTTCAGATTTTCAGACGCCAAAAACTGTGCCGTCTGCCATAAAAACTCAGAAATATATGAACAGATGTACGCAGATCATGGATTATATCGACAAACATTACCGGGAGACAATTACTTTAGATACGCTCGCGTCCGACTACGGCATTTCAAAGGAACACCTTGCACGGACATTTAAAGAATGTATGGGAACGACTTTTAAAAAATACCTGACAAGCATACGTATGCACCATGCTTATCAGGCACTGATTGACAGCGATTATTCAATTCTGCAGATTGCCCTCGACAACGGCTTTTCGGACGCGCGCGCTTTTACAAGCGCTTTCTGCAAATTTTACGGCGAGACGCCCCAAAAGTACCGCAAGGCACTTCAGAACACACAGACGTCCCATGTCAAATACTCTTACTTAAGAACAAGAGGCTCCCTGTAATCTTGCAGGGAGCCCCGTTGTTTCACCTTATATTTCAATCGCCTCAAGCACTGCTTTCAGTTCTTTTGTCGATTTTATAAGCTTTTCCATTTCTTCATTATCTAGCGGAATATCAAGAATTTTTTCAGCGCCATTCTGACCGACAACCGTCGGAATACTGATACATAAATCTTTGAGTCCATAAAGTCCTTCCATATAGACTGACACCGGCAAAATAGAATGTTCATTTCTTATAATGCACTCAACGATACGCTCAACAGCCATCGCCACACCGTAGTAGGTTGCGCCCTTTTTGCCGATAATCTCATAGGCGCTGTCGCGGACGTCTTTATAAATTCTGTCTGTTGCCGCCTCATGGTCATAATAGCCTCTCAGCTCACAAAAATGATTGAGAGGTATACCGGACACATTTGCAGAACTCCACAGTGCCAGCTCACTGTCGCCGTGCTCGCCGATAATAAAAGCATGAATACTTTTACTATCCACATTTAAGTGGCGGCTCAGATGATATTTAAGGCGCGCCGTATCAAGCACAGTTCCTGAACCGATAACGCGCTGCTTCGGATAACCCGAAAGCTTCAGCGCTGTATATGTCATAATATCGACCGGATTTGACACGACAAGAAGAATTGCCTCTTGATTATATTTGACAATTTCCGGAATAATACTTTTATAAATAGCCACATTTTTATGGACGAGGTCAAGTCTTGTCTCGCCCGGTTTTTGGTTGGCGCCGGCTGTAATAATAATCATCGCACAGTCTGCAATATCTTCGTAACCTCCGGCCTTGATTTCCATTTCTTTTGCAAAAGGCAGACCGTGACTTAAATCCATCACTTCGCCCTCCGCTTTATCTTTATTCACATCCACAAGTACAAGCTCTGAAAAAATTCCTTTCTGTACAAGTGTAAACGCAATTGATGTTCCGACAAATCCACAGCCGATAATGGCCGCTTTCTGAATATTTACCATCCTATATGCCTCCTTTTTCTGACAGGATATTTATCTTTTACTATCTTTTCCACATCCAAAGGATAACATACACGCAAGGCTTGTTCTGTAACTTTTGTTACATCATTGTTAAAGCATTAACATTAATCTGATGCTGTGCCGCTCATCTGCTCGTGTTCTTTTTTAATTTCTTCATAAAGCTGGCGGAATGTCCAGCCGATATTATGTTCTGTTACAACCGCCTTTAAATTAATCTTAGGCACACCGGCTTTTCGCATCTGCATTAATAGTTCGTTAAGCCGCCTGTCAGAAAAATCTTTCATCACAAGCATCTCCTCATCAATTGCCCCACCGCCGTTATCCGCTTCACCGGTGATATCTGAGCCTTCCGGCTGCTCCCCACTGCCGCCCTCAGACGCCGCTTCAAAACCATTCACACCGGACAGATAACCAACAGTCTCATCCAGCTGCACCTCGCTTATATTCTTTATTCTTATGCCCATACGCACAAAAACACTTTTAAGCTTTGCCGCATGTGCCGCCTTATTTGGATTATAATATAATACCGTTTCTTTCATCATCCTCTGACTCCTTTCCTACATCACCGGCATTTTGCCGTCTGTATTGTCACCTTATTTTTCAGCCCCGCAAATTGTCACCCTATTTTATATTTTTAGTTGACAATCAACCTTTTTTACACTATACTGAAAAAAGCGTGTGCCTCGCGCACTCTGCGCTGCGGGCTGCACGACTTTACACGAAATATATTTCAGCCTTAGTAACATCTTACACGAATTTCGGAGGTTTTACAATGTCAGAGCTTAAAGAAAATATTTTACATATACTCGTTGACGGTGAAGGCCGGTATTTTTCCGGCAATGATTTGGCTGCCCGCCTGGGCGTTTCAAGAAATGCTGTGTGGAGAGCTGTGAAGCAGCTTCAAAACACAGGTTACCACATTGATGCAGTGACAAATAAAGGCTACACCTTTGTCTCAGACGATAACACTTTATCGGAAGCATGCATCAGAAAGTCGCTTCACACAAAACAGCTCGGAAGCAAAATTCATATTTTTCCGTCCATTGATTCTACAAATAAAAAAGCAAAATCCATGGCCGGTGCAGGCGCCCCAAACGGCACGGTCATTATTGCCGAAACTCAGAGCGGCGGACATGGAAGGTACGGACGGCCTTTTTTCTCTCCCGAAAAATCCGGCATTTATATGTCTGTGCTTTTACGCCCTCATATGCTGCCTGAAGATGCGCTTTTACTGACGTCATGTGCCGCTGTCGCCGTTGCCGAAGCTATTGAATCGCTTGCCGATGTTTCAGTTCAGATTAAATGGGTGAATGACCTTCTGATTCACCAAAAAAAAATATGCGGCATCCTCACAGAAGCCGGTATCGGTTTTGAAAACGGCGTCCTTGATTATGTCGTGATCGGTATCGGTGTGAATACAGGCGCCGTCACCTTTCCCGATGAACTTGCCGATATTGCAACATCCATCGAAAACGAAAGCGGCTGCCCGATTTCAAGGAACCGCCTCATCGCCGAAATACTCAATGCCCTTGAGCACCATATTGAAACAATGAATGACAAAGCCTTTCTTGAAGAAAGCCGCCGCCGTTCCATACTCATCGGTCAAAATATCAATGTCATTACAATGAATGAAACTTATCCGGCAAAGGCTGTTGCCATTGACGATCATGGTTTTCTCATTGTCGAGGCCGACGGGCGGCGCTTCGCCTTAAATTCAGGCGAGGTGAGTACCCGGCTCATATAGCATCTGAAGCAGATGTTATTTCATATAGCCACAACCCTAAAACAATTTTGCGGCCTGCCGCACAATCATCAAAGGAGAATTTCTCATGACAAAAGCAAAAAGCAAACTATCAATTAAAACAATGGCTGTCTCAGCAATGATGGCCGCCGTCATCTGTGTCCTTGCACCGATTTCTATTCCTGTGCCGACGGCCGCCGCCTCCGTCACCCTTGCCACCTTTGCCGTCTACCTTGCCACATCGGCACTGTCACCACTGCAAAGCTTTTTAAGTGTGATGATCTACATCCTCCTCGGCTGTGCGGGACTTCCTGTATTTTCCAATTTTACAGGCGGTGCCGGCGTCATTGCCGGGCCTACCGGCGGCTATATTATCGGCTACATCTGCTGTGCCTTAGCCGGAGGACTGCTCATACAAAAATTTTCAAATAAATTTTTTGTATATCCCCTTGCCCTTGTCCTTGGCACTGCCTTATGTTATGTGTGCGGTACTCTATGGTTTATCTCACTGACCGGCAAAGGCCTCGCCGCCGCGCTGACGATGTGTGTTATCCCGTTTATCCCTCTTGATATTATAAAAATTATTGTCGCCGCACCCGTCGGCTTCAGACTCCGCAAGGCACTGGGGCAGCTGTAGGGTTGCCGTTATGTTTGTACTCTCTGCGTCAGAGGCTGTCACGAATTTTTTTGACCATAGCCATAATACACGCGGCATTGCTCGTGCGCTTCACGTATGGTTTTGTTTGCGATGCTAAAAATGCACGCTGCACAAAACATACTTGCAGCCCTCGTAGCCGCTGTTTTTCGGCTTCAGTAGTCCAAGAAACTTGACAGTCTCTGCCGCTAAACTACAACACACAGCCGGCATATGCAGGTATAAGACAATAGACACCATCCTTTCGCCTCTTATCTGCAGAAGGCCGCACAGCATATTGAAACTTCTGTCTTTGGCATATTAGCGTAGGGGCGGCATATCATTTTACAGTGACAATAGCAAAACTTTCGTCGCGAGGACTGCGCTAATGACTCCACCGAGCGCTGCAGCGAAGCATTTGCGCGAATGGAGTCTATAAATGCGTGGGACGAGCAGAAAGTGCGGCGTGTCACCAAAAATGATATAGCTGCCCTGTACTTAAAACATCAACAGCAAAATTTCAAATATACTGTGCCGACAAACCTACATTCACTTCTCATAAGGGGCCATCTCGATGCAGATGCCCTCTTTTTTAAGCGTATTTTCAATATAATCAAGCACTTCCTCGCTCTCAGCCGTAATCGTATGATAATGATAATCCGATGTCACATTTTTGAGGGGGCTTGATTTACCGCTTTTAATATCATCAATAAATCTTTCGACCTTAAGCCTCGATGTGATGTGCATCGGTGCCCGAAGCTCGCCATATACTCTATGCCGTATAAACACATCTTCCACTGTACCGCCCATATCGACAATCATATTCAGCTCTTTTCTTATATCCTCATCGGAATGACACATTTTCAGCACACGGACAGCCGCCGGGCGGCTTCCCGTACATATATAACCGCGGTTTGTCGAAATAATTTCATAGCCCGATGCCCGCAAAAGCGCGATATCCTGCACAATGACCTGTCTGCTGACACGAAAACTCTCGGCAAGCTTTGTCCCGGATAAAGGGCTGCGACTCTGAATAATGCAGTCCACGATTTCTTTTCTTCTCTGTTCTCCATCCATCAGTTTTAGTCCTTTCCACGCAGCGTTTACCGGTGATTAAATTTCATGCAGATTTTTCAGTGACAAGTCAAGAATCGGCGCTGAATGTGTCAGGGCGCCGCTTGAAATATAATCGACGCCAAGTGCCGTCAGACGCTCCACATTTTCGCGTGTAACGTTGCCTGAGCACTCTGTCTCAGCTCTGCCGTCAATATAGTCAATTGCCTCACGCATCATCTCCGGCGTCATATTGTCAAGCATGATAATATCCGCACCGGCCTCAACTGCCTCGTGCACCTGTGCCAATGTCTCTGTCTCGACCTCAATTTTTCTGACAAATGGCGCATATTCTTTTGCCATCGCAACTGCTTCCTTCACACCGCCTGCTGCCGCAATATGATTGTCCTTAAGTAAAATACCGTCAGATAAATTGTAGCGGTGATTATAGCCGCCGCCGACCTTTACAGCATATTTTTCAAAAATACGCATATTCGGCGTTGTCTTTCTTGTATCCAAAAGCTTTGTTTTGCTTCCTTCAAAAAGCTTTGCAATACTCTTTGTGTAAGTCGCAATGCCGCTCATGCGCTGTAAATAATTAAGGGCTGTACGTTCGCCGGATAAAAGCACCCGTATATCACCGCGGACTACGCCCAGGAGCTGGCCGTTTTTAACCGCATCACCGTCGGCCGCATAAAATTCAACCTCTGTTGTCTCATCCAAAAGCACAAACACTCTTTTAAAGACATCAAGTCCGGCAATAATACCGTCCTCTTTACATATAAGCTGCACTTCGCCCTGCTTTCTCTCACGCATAACCGCATTTGTTGTAATATCCTCGCTTGTAATATCCTCGCGAAGCGCCTGCATAATTAAATTATCGACATTCATTTTCATTGTGATTGTATTCATTTTGCCTGTCTCTCCCTTTCTATTTCTGCAAGAATTTCCTGTTTGTAAATTTCTTTCAAATGATTTTGTTCCATTGTAAGGCGTGTAAGAACACTGCTGCCAAGCGTTTCAAATTCCCTATGCAGCGCCTCGTTTGGCGCACCGCTTTCTGAAATCTTCATTGCCGCCCGCTTCGCAAAAACAAGACTCTCCAAAAGTGAATTACTTGCAAGGCGGTTAGCGCCGTGAACGCCATTGCAGCTCGTCTCACCGGCCGCAAACAGGTTATTCATTGTCGTTTTACTGTCCTTATCCACATGAATACCGCCCATAAAATAATGCTGGGCCGGAACAACCGGTATCCATTCATGAACGGCATCATAGCCTTCTTCAAGACAGCGCTCATAAATATGCGGAAAATGCCTCAGTATTTCATCTTTACCGAGCACCGTCATATCAAGCCACACATACGGCATATGATCCTTTGCCATCTGAGCCTTAATGGCTTCCGTCAGCAAATCCCGCGGAAGCACCTCATTTGTAAAACGCGCTCCGGCAGCATTGTAAAGCTTCGCCCCCTCGCCGCGGACGGATTCTGAAATAAGAAAGCGGCGTCCCGGTTTCTTTGAGTAAAGGGTTGTCGGATGAATCTGTATGTAATCAATATGTTCAAGCCCGACGCCGTGGCGCATCGCAATCGCAAGAGCGTCCCCCGTCAGATGCGGATAATTGGTCGAATGTTCATAAAGACCGCCGATACCGCCGCTTGCAAAAATCGTATATCCGGCCTCAATGGCAAATAAACTGCCGTTCCCGTCTTTTGCCGCAATGCCGAGACATGTGTTATCCATTTCAATGATATCCAGCATCGTCACATTCTCAAGGATTGTCACATTTTTTCTTTTGTGGACAGCCGCAAGAAGTTTTCTTGTAATTTCTTCTCCTGTGATATCTTCATGGTACAAAATTCTCGGTTTGGAATGGCAGCCCTCTCTCGTATAATGAAGTTCCCCGTCTTTCATACAAAAATCAACGCCAAAATCAATCAGCTCGTTAATGACTTCCCTTGATGATCGTATCATGATGTCAACGGATGCTTTTCTGTTTTCATAATGACCGGCTTTCATCGTATCTTCCATAAAACTGTCATAATCGTTCTCATCGCGCATCACGCAAATACCGCCTTGCGCCAAAAAGGAATCGCTGTGGCTTTCTTCATCCTTTGTAATCATGAGCACCTGCTTATCCTCCGGCAGGTGAAGTGCCGCAAAAAGGCCGCTCACGCCTGTACCGACAATTAATATATCTGTTTCTAGCTTTTTCATTACAAACTCCCCTACTTTGCCAACTCCAGCATTTTTTGCAGCGGTCTGACCGCCAATTCGGAAATTTCACTCTGAACTTCCATAAGACCTGTCTCATTTTTAAGACAATCTCTGACCTTTTCCAAAGTCACAAGCTTCATATCTGCACAGCACTGTTCTTTCATCACAGAATAAAACTGCTTTGCCGGATTTTGCCGCTTTAATTCATACATTACACCGTCCTCTGTGCCTATAATAAACTCGGACGCTGCATTTTCCTTTGCAAACTTAATAATATCTGCTGTACTTCCGACAAAATCAGCCATGGCAACAACCTCTGCGATACATTCCGGATGCACCAAAAACAAGGCATTTTCATGAGCCTTCTTTGCCGCGCGCACATCCGCTGCCGTAATATTTTTATGTACAGGACAATAACCATCGTTTAAAATAATATCCTTTTCCGGCACCTGTTCCTTAACATAGGCTCCCAAATTGCCGTCAGGTATAAAGAAAATATGTTTATTCGGCAGTTTTTTGACAATCTTTACCGCATTTGACGAGGTCACGCACACATCAGACACAGACTTTAATGCCGCCGTCGAATTAATGTAACACACAACAGCCAGATCATCATATTTTTCACGCATTGCGGCAACCGCTGTCTCTGAAGCCATATGCGCCATCGCACAATCCGCTGTGATATCCGGCATGAGTACCTTTTTGCCCGGATTCATCATGCAGGCGCTCTCGCCCATAAAAGACACGCCGGCAAAAACAATGACATCTGCCGCGCTTTCTTTTGCTTTTTTACTTAAATAAAAGGAATCGCCAACCTCGTCGGCAATGGCCTGAACCTCATCGGGTACATAATAGTGGGCCAAAATCACTGCGTTTTTCTCCCGCTTCAGTGCTTCTATTTCTTCTATCATTGAATTCATCTCAATCCTCCTGTGATTATACTTCATCAATATCCTGCCGGAAACAGCGCTCCTTGTCTGACCGGCGTTAAAGGTGATTATACACCATATTTTTACATGTGACAAGACAGTTGTTTAGGTTTATGTCTATCTGTCGAAATCGTTCTTCACTATTTATGATTTTAGGTATAAGAAAAGCAGGAAGTCCGTTTATATGGCTTTCCTGCTTAATACACATCCAAATATGTCTTATATTTATCCTGTGCCGTCAGACAGGTATCTATCAGGTAACCTTTTTCACTATTCCATTCTTTCAATCCTCGATAATAAAATATTTTCAGATTATCCTCGATACAATCTGTTGCCAAATTTAAATAAGAGCAATCAACTTTTCCTCAATTTTATACATAATAAAATCGCCGGCATCACTGCAAGTACCTTTACTTATTTCTAAAATAGTGTATATGCTTATGCCATGTTGTGACAAAGTATGCCAATCTTATTCCGGTACGATAAAATTATTTAATGCTGATGCAGGGATACGATGTGCGGTTCTATAGGATACGTTCAGTTCATATGAAATAATTTCTGAATCGTATCTCTCTTAAAGATTCTAAAGTTTATCCCTTGCACCGTAAAAATTTTTTCAGTATAATTGTAAGAGAATATTTGGCGGTAGCAGACAGATGTCTGCTGCACATATGCTCAGAAGTGCAATATCTGATATCTTATACCTGCATATATTTTGTGCAGCGTGCATTTTTAGTACCACAAACAACTCAGCAAACCTCAAAATGAAAGGTGTTTTAAATATGTCCCAACTTACAAAAGAAAATCCTTTGGGTACACAGCCGCTCCCGAAGCTTTTAAAAACTTACGCCGTGCCGAGTATTATTGCCATGGTCGTCAGCTCCCTTTATAATATTGTCGATCAGGTATTTATCGGACAGGGCGTCGGCTATCTCGGCAATGCCGCGACAAATGTCGCTTTCCCACTGACAACAATCTGTCTTGCGATTGCGCTTTTAATCGGCGTCGGGTCTGCATCCCGCTTTTCCCTCGAACTGGGTGCAGGTGAAAAAGAACATGCCGCCGTATCCGTCGGCACTGCATTCTGTATGATGGTCGTCTGCGGTCTTATTTATGCCGCGCTCATTCAGATTTTTCTCGTTCCCCTGCTGACAATTTTCGGAGCGACACCGGACGTACTTCCATACGCCGAAAGCTATACAAGAATTACAGCGCTTGGTATGCCGCTCCTCATTATCACCAACGGTATGAGCAATCTCGCAAGAGCCGACGGCAGCCCGAAATACTCCATGACCTGTATGCTTGTCGGTGCTGTCATCAATACTATTTTGGATCCGCTGTTTATTTTTGTTTTTAATATGGGCGTCGCAGGCGCGGCGTGGGCAACTGTCATCGGACAGTTTTTCTCATTTGTTATGGCTGCCCTTTACCTCAGAAAATTTAAACATGTGGACTTGAAAAGGCATCATTTCCGGTTAAAACTCCATGAATGCACTAAAATTGCCGCACTCGGCATGAGCAACAGCTTAAATCAGCTTGCTTTAACCTTCGTGCAGATTGTTTTAAATAACTCGCTGACCTATTACGGCGCCCGTTCCATTTACGGCAGCGAGATTCCGCTTGCCTGCTGCGGTATCGTCATGAAGACAAATGCAATTCTTCTCGCAGTCATTATCGGTATATCACAGGGCTCACAGCCAATTATCGGCTTTAACTACGGCGCAAAAAAATACGACCGCGTCCGCGGCATCTACAAGCTTGCCATTAGCTGCAATCTTGTGATTTCCGCCATCGGTTTTATTCTTTTTCAATTTTTCCCGAAACAGATTATTTCCCTGTTCGGAAACGGCGATGCCCTCTACTTTGAATTTGCGGTGAAATTCATGAGAATTTTCCTGTTTATGGTGATTGTCAACGGCTGCCAGCTGCTTTCATCAAACTTCTTTGCAGCCATCGGAAAACCGATCAAGGGCGTTCTTCTTTCCATGACAAGACAGGTGATCTTCCTCATACCGCTTATTCTTATCCTGCCGGTATTTTTCGGTATCGAAGGCATTATGTTTGCCGGACCGGTTGCCGACGCTGCCGCTTTCATCACAACGGCCATCGTCATCAAACGTGAATTTACACACATCAAAAAACTGGAAGCGGACATGCAGGGTATACAGGCTTAGAACAATCTAAAATCAAAAAGGTATAAGACAGGCACGCCGTCATGGCGTGCCCTTTGTCTTATACCTTCTGCTGTCAATTATTTTTCCATTCTTCGACTGTTTTTATAATTGTTTCCATATCTGTAAGACCAAACATTGCAAGACTTCGAAGCGGCATGTCATTGACCATTGCAAGCATCATGCGGCCGACATCGTCATTGTCATCAAAACCTGCCGTATATGCCTGTGCGATTTTGCCAAAAAGTTCCCTGCCTTTTTCATCGGCAAGCACCGCGCCCAGTCTTGTGTTTACAGATTTCTCCAAAATATCTGTTTTTTCGGGAAGCTTTCCTTTAAAGAGCTTTGCAAACTGTTCATCCGTAATATGATAACTTCCGTCTGCGATCACCCCATCTTTCAGCAGGACTGACGGCGTCAGTTCTTTCTCCCCGTCAACATTCAGCTGTTTTTCCAGACGGATATCCCTGCTTGAAGCTCCGATATAAATCTCATAAACACCGTCCTCGACAATCCACGCCTGACGATCGACATTGTAATAAGCAAAACTTCTCTCATCGAGCTCTATGTCAACTGCTTTTGTTTCTCCCGCCTTTAAATATACCTTGGCAAAACCCTTTAATTCTTTAGGTGCTCTTAAAATAGGACTGTCCTTTTTGCCGACATACAGCTGAATAACCTCGCTTCCATCACAGTTTCCGGTATTCTTTACAGTCACTGTAACAGAGCCTTCTCTCAAGGCTTTATCCCATCGGATATCCATATGTTCATACTTGAAATCTGTATAGGACAGGCCAAAGCCAAACGGATAGGCAACTTCTTTATTTAAGGCGTCATAGTAACGGTAACCGATCAAAATATTTTCACGGTATTCAATATCCGCATCATCATTTGCAAAATTTCCGAATGCCGGCGTATCAGAAAGCGACAGCGGAAATGTTTCTGCCAGTTTACCCGACGGATTCACGCGGCCTGTCAGTAAGTCTGCACAGGCGCCGCCAACGGCTTCTCCGCCGAGATACATAAGTAAAACAGCCTGTACCTTATCGCGCCACGGCATGATAACCGCGCTGCCGCACATCAGCACAACAATGACATTTTGATTAACCTCACACAGCGCCTCAATCAGACGGTTATGGCTATCCGGCATATTTAAGTGTGTTCTGTCAAAGCCTTCACTTTCATATGAATCCGGCAGGCCTGCAAAAACAATGACACCATCTTTTCCGGCTGCAAGCTGCTTTGCTTCCTCCACAAGCTTTTCATCGACAGTATCAGTTTCTCTGTGATATCCCTGTGCATAGGCTATATCAATGCCAAGCGCCCGGAGTTCATCAAGCGGACTGTCAATCTTATGCGGATTGATTTTAGAGCTTCCCGCGCCCTGATATCTCGGCTGCAGTGCAAAATCTCCGACAACCGCATAAGACTTCTGACTATCAAGCGGAAGCGCATGCTCATTTTTAAGGAGTACTGCACTGTCTGCCGCCATTTCCCGTGCAATACGGTGATGTTTTGAAATATCATAAGGCTTTGCCTCTGCCTTCGCCGCCTTTTCATACAATCCCAAAAGTCTCTCAACGGCCTCATCAAGCACTGTCTCATCAAGTTCTCCGTTTCTGACGGCCTCGACGATCCGTTTATCATTGTAACCGTCCGGCCCCGGCATTTCAAGTTCAAGACCGGCTTTGAGAGCACGCACTCTGTCATTCATTGCGCCCCAGTCTGTCATGACAATGCCGTCATGTCTCCACTCTTTTCTGAGGACTTCATCAAGCAGCCACGGATTCTCGCATGAATAAACACCGTTAATCTTATTATATGAACACATAAGCGTCCACGGTTTTGCTTTTTTCACTGTCCGCTCAAAAGCTGCAAGGTAAATTTCCCTGAGTGTCCGCTCATCAATAACCGAGTTTGATGTCAGACGCGCCTTTTCTTGATTATTTGCCGCAAAATGCTTTAAAGATGTGCCGACATTTTTACTCTGAACGCCATTCACCCACGCCGCCGACATTTCACCGGCAAGATACGGATCCTCGCTGAAATATTCAAAATTTCTTCCGCACAGCGGGGAACGCTTCATATTCGTTCCCGGTCCTAAAACAACGGCAACTTTTTCCCAAAGTGCTTCCTCGCCAATCGCCCCACCGGCCTCACAAAGCTTATCTGTATTCCAGCTGCTTGCCGACGCAGAAGCTGTCGGAAAACATGTCGCCGGTACACTCTGATTAATTCCGAGGTGGTCACTCTCGCCGGCCTGCTTTCTTAAGCCGTGAGGGCCGTCCGTTACCATCATCGTGAAAATTCCAAGACGATTTAACCCTTTCATATACCAGAAATTTAAACCGCTGCAAAGAGAAGCTTTTTCTTCAAGCGTCATTTCTGAAATTTTTTCACGAATACTCATTGTCAATTCCTCCATCTCTATTTTATCAGTTGTTTTCCGCCTGTTTCGCACGCGCGTCTAAATCCGCACGGATCTGTGCATACTTTTTATCGTTAATCTCGTAAAAGATCATTGATATGAGTGATGCCACATAACCTAAGATCGGGATTCCAAAACGCAAAAATACGATCATATCGAGGACTGTGCCCGTCTGCTCCTGATTCGGAATAAAATTAACCATTCCGAGGAAAAAGCTTGCGATAAAACCGCCGACTGCCATACCGAGTTTATTAATAAATGTCAGTGATGAAGACATCAGACCGTCGGCTCTCTGTCCGAATTTCCATTCGGCAAAATCCGAACATTCCGGCAGCATTGCCCAGCCTAAAAAGCTTGGGAACTTTGATACGAGGCCGAATACGCCGAATGCCGCCATCATTATTGTCATTTCTGCCGTCGGATTGATCCATAAAACTAAAAGCGGGATTATTGAAGCCGCACTGCCGAGCCAGTATAAAAGCTTCTTTCCTAAAAGTTTTGTCAGAACAGGCAGAAGCGGAATAGCGACAATACCTGTCCAAAGCATCACTGACGCTGTTGTTGCCACAAGATCTTCACGGTGAAGCACATATTTAAAATAGTAAACATTGACGGCACTGCATGTCGCATTTGCAAGCACATCTGTACCAAAAGCAATCATCAGCATCATCATCGGTTTGTTTTTAACTAAAAGCTTCAGATCTTTAAAGAAATTAACTTTTTCTTTTTTCCCGACTGCCGGATTATTCTTGCACACATCGTATTTTTTGCCGCCCCATGCGCAGATCCAAAATGAAATTGTTGTTGCTATACCAATAAGCGCGCCGTAGATTGCCCAGCCCTTGGCACCGACGCCGAATACTTCAACGAGCGGCAGAGCCCATATTGTAATAATAAACTGTGCAACAACACTCATCCCCTGTTTCCATGTGACAATAACTGTTCTCTGCTGCGGATCCTCACTCATGACCGGTGTCAGTGAATGATATGGGATATTAACAACCGTTGATGCAAGTGAATATAAAATATAAACAACATAAGCATAGACAACTTTCATTGACGGTGAAAGATCCGGCGCTGTAAATAACAGGAAAATAAACAGGCCGAGCACCGGCGCCCCAAATATAATCCACGGACGGTACTTGCCGAATTTACTAATTGTGTGGTCACCGATCATACCCATCAGCGGATCTGTAAATGCGTCAATTAAACGGGCAACCATCATTAATGTTGCAACTGCCATCGAACTGATGCCGAAAATATCTGTATAAAAGAATGTCAGATACGACATTACAAGTAAAAATGCAAGGTTTGAACCAACCCCTCCAAAAGAATATTTCACAATATCTCCAAACGACGCTTTGGCATATTTTGTCTTCTCCATTTTGTTTTCCTCCTCAACTTACACTATAATCCCATGCGCTCAAAGAGCTCTGCAGGCGCATCATTTTCTTCCATGCACTGCCTGATCGCTGCTCTCATTCGCACTTCTGTCGCTTCATCATGAATCTGTGTGTCCTGCCCATTTTCAAGATCAAAGAGCATTGTTCCGAAAGATGTCGTATCGCCCATCTTGTCTGCCTTTTTAATTTTCATGACCTTACAGCCTTTTGTAAATGAAAACGGCCCTGCCAGCTCCATATTTTCAAACTCGGACGGCTGAAACATCTGGCGCATATGTGTCGGCATTAATGTATACTCATAAACCGGCATATCCGGATTTTGTGCCGCATACATATAAACATAGCGTCCGTCCGTAATATCAATCTGACTTCCGTGATAACCAAACACTGCGTAATCCCTGATTTTTTTATCCTCGTCCATCACCGGACCGAGCGGTTTTCCGAGCATATCTTTCGGAATTTCCACACCGAAATACTCCAAAAGTGTCGGCGCGATATCCATCATCTGAACAAGGGCGCGGCGGCGTATACCGCAGCAGTCTTTCCTTCTCGGATCATAAATATAAAGCGGGATATGTGCGATTTCATTGTAGATCGGCATTGATGTCTTTCCCCACCAGCCATGCTCTCCGAGTAAAAAGCCATGATCTGTATTGACAATAAGCATCGTATCTTCCCATAAGTTATACTTATCCATCATGTCGAGCACCTTGCCGAGATAGCGGTCACACTTGCTTAAAAGTGCGGCATATTCATAGCGGACATGCTCTACTGTATTTTCATCTTCCGCAACAGGCGCATACGGCGGCCAGTCTGCCTCCGCCTCACTGTCACCAACAAACGTATGCGGATACAGCGCCTTGTCATCTTTCAGCGTATAAAACGGTTCATGGGGATCAAACGTCTCTATCTGCAAAAACCAGTTGTCTTCACCGTGATTTTTCTCGATAAATTCAAGTCCCTCCATGAATGTAACAGCCTGTGACGTTTTCTCCTCCGTATTCATATAATTTCTGTTCATCAGATCATGCGCCATCATTCGCGTATACGGCGGATATGAAAGCATCATTTCTTTATTTTTGAAAACCGTTTTCTTATCATATTTACAGGACAAATCCGCTTTCCACAAATCGCCCTCCTGTCCTCTTGATATTTCCCATGAGGAATACCGGTTATGATAAGTACAGCCGCCGTCCTCCCAATAATGCTGATGGTCGCTGACAAGATGTGTGTAAATACCCGCTTCTTTTAAAAGCTGCGGCATTGAATCATCGAAAGGTTCCATCGGCCCCCAGCTTCTGTGGAAAAAGTTCGGCCGCCCCGTGTGCAGTTCTCGTCTTGCAGGCATACACGGCATACTTCCGACAAAACAGTTGTCAAACTGAACACTGCGCTCGGCCAGACGTTTAAAGTTTGGCGTCTTCGTCCAGTCACAGCCGTATGTTTCCAGCATATGACGATTTAACGAGTCATACATAACCATAATAGCTTTCATGCTTTTTCATCTCCCTTTTATTTTTATATATACATACTTTTGACTCTCATCTTCGGTATGTTATATTTTCATCTTGAAAGCGCTTTCAGATTTTCGTAACATATAAGACATCTCTTACAGATGTCTTATAGAATCTCTCCGGCAAAAAACCGACTCATATTCCATCGAAGCAGAAGCCATTGTCGGCATTTTTATATTCTCCAGCAAAAGCTTTGCCGCTCCCCGTCCCATCTGCCTTGCAGGCACATGAAACGCAGAAATTTTAGGGTATAAAAGGCTTCCCTGATTCTCCTTATGCTCTACAGAAATAATAGAAAGCTGATCCGGAATTTTAATATCCATCTTGGCACAGCAGTTTAAAAACACCTGTGTGTGCTCCATACCGATCGTACAGACCGCTGTCACCCCTTTTTCCATATAATACTTTCTGATATCCCTGCCGGCAAAAGCCTCATCATAAATATTGTTTGCAGTAAGAAGTCTCGGATACAGGCTCAGCTGCGGATACAACTTACGGTATTTATTCAAAATACCTTCGATGTACTGCTGGTGTACGTCCTGATAATATAAAAGAATACCGGTATGTCCGTTTTCCCTTAAAATATCAAGCATCCGCATCGTATAGCGCTCAAACTGGGCATAGACATTGACACCCTTCTTGTGCACTTTCTTTCCGATGTAAACCATCGGATAGCCTTCCTCCAAAATTTCATTGAAAGCATCTTCATCTGCCCTGCGGCCTTTAAGATTGCCAAGACTGCTCATAATCAGACCGTCTATACGTTTTTGCTTCATATATTCCAAATACTTCGGTACCGCACTCTCCGGACGCTGCCGGTTCTCACATATTAAAACCATGGAATAATCATTCTCATTCAGCGTTTCCTCAATTCCCTTAAACAGTTCAAGATTATAATCACCGTCAAACACTGACATGCGCTGGCCATATACCGGAATATAAACACCAATCATGTTCGTTGTCTGTGTGACAAGACCTCTCGCAAACTGGTTCGGCTCGTACTGATAATACTCAACTGCTTCCATCACAGCTTTTCGCTTCTTGTCGCTGACACCGGCACTGTTATTTAATATTCTTGATACTGTAGATATCGAAACGCCTGCTCTTTTTGCCACATCGTATATTGATGCTGCCATTCTTATCTCCTTTTTGAAAGCGTTTTCATTTATATTTCACATTATACGCCACTTTTTTAATTTTACAAGTCGGTATATTTACCAAAATTGCCTTTCTATTTTTGTATATAATGACGGTTTCACCCCTTTTATTGAAAAACCGCCGCCTCTATGTTAAAATAGCGTCAACATAAAAAGTATAATAAAGAGGATTTTGAAATATGAAAAAAGGTGAATTTTTTGAAGGTATTATAGAAACTGTTGATTTTCCGAACAAAGGCCGCGTTTACATCGACAATCAGATGATTACTGTAAAAAACGGCATTCCGAAACAAAAAATCAAAGGTCTTATCAACAAGAAAAAAGGCAGCCGTCTTGAAGCACGTCTTATGGAGATTATCGAAAAATCTCCTTTAGAAACAGAAGCGCCGGTATGCAAAAATTTTCCGGCCTGCGGCGGCTGTATGTACCAGACAATGAATTACAGCGACCAGCTTGAAATGAAAAAGACTCAGGTAAAGGCTCTGTTAGATGCGGCAATCGCAGGCGGCGGTCAGGTTGACGGCAGCGGTCAGCCCGATTACGTATTTGAGGGCATCTTAGGAAGCCCGCTGCAATTTGGCTACAGAAATAAAATGGAATTTTCTTTCGGCGACGAATATAAGGACGGTCCGCTTTCTTTAGGTTTACATAAAAAAGGAAGTACTTATGACATTCTCACAACCGACGACTGCAAAATCGTCCACGACGACTTTACGAAAATTCTTATTACCGTCCTTAACTATTTTAAGGAAAATCCGGCGTCATTTTATAAAAAAATGCAGCATACAGGCTGGCTCCGTCATCTGCTTGTCCGCCGCGCCCAGACGTCCGGCGAAATTTTAGTCAACCTTGTGACGACAAGTCAGGAAAGCCACGATTTGGCACCGTTAGTCAGCCGTATTCTTGCCCTTCCTCTGGACGGCAAAATCACCGGCATTCTGCACATTATCAACGACAGCCTTGCAGACGTCGTACAGAGCGATGAAACGAAAATTCTTTGGGGCAGAGATTATTTTTACGAAACAATCCTCGGCCTCAAATTTAAGATCACGCCGTTTTCATTTTTCCAGACAAACTCTCTCGGCGCCGAAGTGCTCTACAGCAAGGCAAGAGATTATGTCGGCGACACAAAAGATCAGGTTATTTTCGATTTATACAGCGGCACCGGAACAATCGCCCAGATTCTTGCACCGGTAGCCAAAAAGGTGATCGGCGTCGAAATCATTGCCGAAGCCGTCACAGCCGCCAAAGAAAATGCCGGCTTAAACGGCCTTTCCAACTGTGAGTTTATTGCCGGCGATGTTTTAAAAATGCTCGATACAATTAAAGAGCGGCCGGACTTCATCGTCCTCGATCCGCCGCGCGACGGTATCCACCCGAAAGCGCTGGACAAAATCATTGACTACGGCGTTGACCGTATGGTCTACATCTCATGCAAACCGACAAGCCTTGCAAGAGATCTTGAAAAACTGCTTGAGTGCGGCTACAAAGTCGAAAAGGCCTGCTGCGTCGATATGTTCCCGAATACAGTGCATGTGGAGACGGTTATTAAGCTGGTTAGAAAAAAACCTGATGCATATATCGACGTTACAGTTGATATGGACGAGCTGGATCTGACTGCTTCGGAGGCGAAAGCAACTTATTAAGAAATTAAAGATTACATTAAGGGAAAGTATGATGTGAAAGTATCTTCGTTGTATATTGCACAGGTAAAAGAAAAATACGGGATTATAGAAAGAGAAAACTACAATAAGGCAAAGACAGAGGATGCAAGGCATCCGAAGTGTCCGCCGGAAAAGGAATATCTGATTGAGGAAGCATTGCGGCATTTTAAGATGATATTATGATAGGGTAAGAAATGGAGGAATTTTAGATGGCGGCAAGAGGAAAGAATATCCAACTTTTTTTAATGGATGGCGACGCAGGCGGAAGGATTAAATGCACACTTGCAAATTGGACAGGAGTTGCATTTAGAATTCCAAGAACAGAGCTTGAAAAATGCAAAAATCGTGAAGATTTGAAACAAAGTGGTGTATATTTTTTATTTGGTACATCAGATGAAACAGGTAAAAGCGTAGTCTACATAGGACAGGCAGGGGCAAGAAAAAATGGAGAAGGCATTCTAAATCGTCTTCAGGAACATAAGCGAAATCCTGAAAAGGACTATTGGACAGAGGCGATTGCTTTTACTACTTCTAATAACTCATTGGGCGCAACCGAAATCAGCTATCTTGAAAATCGTTTCTGTAATATGGCACAGAAGGCAAAACGCTATGATGTAAAAAATGGAAACGATCCTACTTCTGGAAATATTACCGAGGAAAAAGAAAGTGAGATGGAGGAATTTATAGACTACGCAAAAGTTATTATGGGAACTCTTGGTCATAAGGTGTTTGAACCGGTAAATAATTCGGTTATGAATATGCCGGAGACTTCAGGTGACGAAACAGAACAGAAAGCAGTAACGCTCCATCTTGAAAGAACGATTAAGAATGTTGGAAAAATTGTCGCCGATGGTGTACAGACGATGGAAGGGTTTGTCGTGTTACAAGGCAGCCATATTTCGACGGTAGATGATGATACCATTCCTGTATCCATAAAAGAACGCAGGAAGAAAGCGCAGGTTGATGAAAAATATATCCTTCAGGAAGATATGCTTTTTAATAGCCCTTCCTATGCCGCCATGTTTGTGATAGGTAAAAGCGCGAATGGTTTGACAAGTTGGAAAACAGAAGACGGAAAGACTTTAAAATCACTGGAAGCAACACAGGATGCAACATAAGTAGAAACAGTATATTGACGAAATTTGAAAATAAAATATAACAGCGCTTAATAGAATGGAAGTGAGTAAATGGATAATTATGGAGAAATTGTTATATACCAAACAGACGATGGACTTACCAAAATAAATGTCAATATGAAAGATGAAACTGTTTGGCTGTCACTTGAACAGATGGCTGAACTATTTCAGCGAGATAAATCTACAATTTCAAGACATATAAAAAATGTTTTCGAGGATGGAGAACTTGTGCGAGAGTCAACTGTTGCAAAATTTGCAACAGTTCAAAGTGAAGGAAATCGTCAGGTTGAAAGAATTATTGATTATTATAATCTTGATGTTATTATTTCTGTTGGTTATCGTGTAAAATCTCAAAGAGGTGTTGCATTTAGGATTTGGGCAACAAGTATACTAAAAGAGTATATGAAAAAAGGCTTTGCGATGGACGATGAACGATTAAAAGGATATGGCGGCGGAAATTATTGGAAAGAACTGTTAGACCGCATCAGAGATATTCGATCTTCAGAAAAAGTTCTGTATCGTCAGGTGCTCGATTTGTATGCAACAAGCGTGGACTATAATCCGAATAGTGAGGAATCCATTCGATTTTTTAAGATTGTGCAGAATAAATTGCACTACGCAGCGCATGGGCATACCGCAGCTGAGGTTATTTATCAGCGAGCAGATGAAAATAAACCGTTTATGGGATTGACTTCCTTTTCGGGTGAGTTACCTGCATTAAAGGATATTGGCATTGCTAAAAATTATTTACAGGAAAATGAATTGAAGGTTTTGAACAACCTTGTATCCGGTTATTTTGATTTGGCAGAAATCAATGCGCTTGAACACAAGCCGATGTATATGCAGGATTATGTTGGGCAGCTTGATACCATATTATCTTCCGGAAATAGAAAATTGTTAGTTGGTGCAGGCTCGGTAAGTCGTAAGCAAGCAATGGATAAAGCAAAAGCGGAATATAGAAAATATCAGGAAGTTACATTGACACCGGTAGAAAAAGCATATTTGGAAAGTATTAAAAAAGTGTCCGATGAGGTTAAGAAAAAATAAACGAAAATTAAAATTGGCACATTGGTAAAATCAAAACTCCTTCTGTAAAATGATAGTACAATCAAATTACAGGAGGATTTTTTATGATGACATTATTTGAACAACAAGGTAGTATATATTACAATCAAGGCGATTATTTTATTCCTTGCGTGGAAACCAAAGAGCAAGGAGTGGTCCTATGTCAAGATTTAGTACAAGTTAAAATGAGGTTTTCCTCATCTTAA
>SAMEA3387468__coassemble_2152_pt1 | contig 26195 bp, 23 predicted proteins | sample SAMEA3387468__metabat2_low_PE_040 | metagenome-assembled genome bin SAMEA3387468 (sample SAMEA3387468) | Felis catus | biome: Faeces | place: United Kingdom | collected 2012 | reverse complement strand
GTCTTATTATTGACAGCTACCTTGCAGCCGACGGTATCGAAAACGTTATTCATGTTCTTGAAGATATGGAAGATGAAAAGCTGACTGCGCTGAGATTTATAGAGCTGAATGCGTGCAGCGGCGGCTGTGTCGGCGGCGTCCTCACTGTTGAAAATCCTTATATTGCCAAAGCAAAGCTTAAACGGTTAAACCGCTATCTTCCGGTATCTGTCACCCATCTTGACACAAAAGCCGGGCTTTCCGAAATGTATTGGGAGACTCCTGTGAAATACGAACCGGTTTTTAATCTGGGAGAAAATATTATCGACAGTATAAAGAAGCTAAAACAGGTTGAAGCGCTGACTGAAAAATTTCCGGGACTGGACTGCGGCTCGTGCGGCGCGCCGTCATGCCATGCTCTTGCGGAAGATATTGTCCGCGGCGAGGCCTCAGAACACGACTGCATTCACAAACTGAAGGAAGATATCCATACGCTTTCACTCCAATACAAGGAACTTGCAAAGGAAGCGATGGAAGCCGACGCCGCATCAACCGACTGCATTTATATGCTCCAGACATATATTGACCGGATTACAAAGGAAATTGCACTGCTTGACGCTGACACAAAAGACAACAACGAGCAGACCAAGACCTTTCCGCTGCCGCCGCTTCAATGACGGCACACAACATGGAGGTGAATTTCAATGACTATTAAAGATTTAACTCAATGTGATTTTTTAGAACTGGTTTCTGAAGCTGAAAACAGCGAAAGAACTATTGAAAAAGTTTTTTGCTGTGACCTTTTAAGTATTGCCATGAGCCGTGCGCCGTCAGACTGTGCATGGGTGACTGTCATGGCAAATATTAATACACTTGCCGTAGCATCCTTAGCCGATGCGTCCTGCATTATTTTAGCCGAGGGGACTGACCTTGATGAAATGTGCCGGGCTAAAGCAAAAGCTCAGGGTATCTGTGTATTTAAAACAGCACTGCCTGTTTTTGATGCAGCGCTCAAAGTCCATTTGCTTCTTGACGGAGGCTTATAATATGGCTTTTTCTTACGATTTTCATATCCATTCCTGCCTGTCGCCCTGTGGCGATGATGACATGACACCGGCAAATATTGCCGGCATGGCCTCTGTAAAAGGGCTGTCTGTCATTGCTGTTACCGACCACAACAGCTGCAAAAACTGTCCGGCCGTCTTAAAAGCAGCCGAAGACTGCGGTATTACGGCGATTGCCGGCATGGAGCTTTGTACGGCTGAGGAGGTTCATGTTGTCTGTCTTTTTAAGAGTCTGGAAGCTGCCCTTGATTTTGACAGCTATGTACACCGGCATATCATGCCCATTAAAAACAGACCGGATATTTTCGGGCGGCAGCAAATCATGGATGAAAATGACTGCCTTGCCGGTGAGGAAGATCTTCTTCTGATTGGAAGCACTGATATTTCCTTTGACAATGTTTTTGCTCTGACCGAAAGTTACGACGGCATCATGATTCCGGCACATATTGATAAAACAAGCAACAGTCTTATCTCCAATCTTGGCTTTGTGCCGCCTGACAGCCGTTTTACATGCTTTGAACTGCACAATCCGGCAAACCGTGATGCCATTGCAGCCTCAAACCCTTACCTGAACAGCTGCCGGATGATCTGTGATTCCGACGCCCACTACTTATGGGACATTCACGAGCCGGACTATTTTTTACATATTCCGGCCAAAGGGCAGCTGCCGACAGCCAAAGAAGTTATAAACTATTTAAAGCAGGGCACTTAAGCCCTGCTTTCATGTGAAACGCGCTGCTGCACGTTTTTATATTATGTTCTCGATATGACAAGCGATATAAGCGGTACAATACTTGCTGCCATAAATATATCTCCGTCACTCTCAAATGTATATTTACTATAACGCGCCTGCCCTATATCAGTCATGGCAACAATCATTGCCGAATAATAAAAGTATTGATATTGGGCCAGTTTTAAATGATTCAGCTCCTGCCGGGCGTTCAGATAATCATATACCTCAAAAACCTTTGTCATCGTCTCCTCCGGCACCTTTGTCACCATCGTGAGCACCGCAAGCGCTGTATAATCATACGCATATTTAAAATATATTTTCTCAGACTCACCGCGGACAGTGGCATATAAAGATAAAAGCTTGACAACATTGCCCGCCTCATTGCTGTGATCAATAATCAGGCTGCTGCTTAAAAGCTCTGCGATCACCGGCGACGGAAATTCATCTCTTAAAAGCCGTCTGTACTGTTTTTCCCGCTGCATCACTGCCCTGACATCCGCACCGATTGTACTCTGTGCCGCCTCGATTTGATCTGCCGGCACAACCATCTCATGCCATGGCCCTGTTTTCAGTGAAAGACATATATGCTTTGTCTTTTTAATAATTGCCGGAAATTCTCTTTCATCATGAAAACGTATAAGAATAAGCGCGGTTAAAAGCAGCTGTCCCGTCGGCTTAAAACCTTCAGCCATCATCATTTTATAAAGCTTTTTGAGTTTTTTCAGCATATACGGCGGATTATCGGAAAGCGCCAGCATGGCAGCGGCCGCAACAAAAGCATTATCTTCAAGATAACAAAACACTTCCGCTTCATCCTTCAGCGCCTTTTTGCACTGACGTATTTTCTCTACATCAATTTCCTTCTGATAGGCCGACCACATAAGGGCACAGACGCCCTGAACAGATGCGTAATCCCACAAAAAACCGTGCCGCATCGCAATTCTATTATTTATGAACAAGTCACTTTGTTTCAGTAATTTATCATCCATAAAAATCACCTCTCAAGCTCTGGTGACAGCTGTCACAATCTTCCCGCAATCTTTATATATTAAAACAATGATTCAATGGCCCGCTGCCTTTTCCAAGATTGAGTCCATCCTTTAAGGCTCCGGTAATATAGGCTTTGGCATTGGCAACACTTTGCGGCATATCAAAGCCGAGTGCCAGATTACTTGCAATGGCCGAGGAAAGTGTACAGCCCGTACCGTGGGTATTCGGATTATCAATGCGCTCCGCCTGATACCAGCGGATATCGCCGCCGCACATCAGTAAATCGTCGGCTGTCTCTGTTAAATGCCCGCCCTTGATCAGAACACTGCCATTTAAGTTGAAGCCGATTTTTTTTGCGGCGCGGATCATATCATCCTCTGATTGAATAGCAAAACCGCAGAGTTTTTCAGCCTCCGGAATATTCGGTGTAATAATGTCACCGAGCGGAAGCAGCTTTTCAATCAGTGTTCCACAGGCATCCGGGCTCATAAGCGCGCAGCCGCTTGTTGATACCATCACAGGATCAATCACAATATTTTTCGCCTTATATTTTAAAAGCTTCTCAGCAATGACCTCTATTGTTTCTATATTTGAAACCATGCCAATTTTTACGGCATCCGGGTAAATATCCTCAAATACACAGTCCAGCTGACGTCCGACAAAATCTGCACCGGCATCCAAAACACCGTACACACCTGTTGTATTCTGCGCTGTCAATGCCGTGATGACACTCATCCCGTACACCTTATGGGCGCTCATTGTCTTTAAATCCGCCTGAATACCTGCACCGCCGCTGCAATCTGAGCCGGCAATCGTTAAAACCTTTTTCATGTTATCTCCTCTCATGCAAATGCCCATTCCCGCATGAAATGTATTCATGCAGCACAAGCTTCTAAAAGAATGGACTATATCATTATAAAAGGACGGATTTCTCCGTCCTTTTGTGTAAATCCTATTATCATTATAGCGAAAACATTGAAAAAATCAATATTTTTACACTTTTTTTAAAAATATTGTTAAAATTTTCTCAATGCACAAACTTATAATAAGCTTTTGCAGTTATCTTATAGACAACCATATAAATGAGTGCTGTTAAACCGGTCACAATGATTGTACACAGTCCGAACATGCCATAATTCTCAATACCTGCCACATCAGCCATACTGACAAGATGCCCCATCATCTTAAAAGCAGCGGCCGTGTGAATCACACCCACTAAAAGCGGCAGCATAAATATTGAGCGCACTTGCTTATTGATTGTTTTTCGCACATCCTGCTCGTCAATGCCCACCTGCATTAATATGTGATACCGCGCTTTATCTTCAAATCCCTCGGACATCTGCTTATAGTAGATAATAATGACCATCGCCATCAAAAACAATATGGATAAGAAAACACCGACAAATAAAAGTCCGCCGTAAGCGCCATAATATCTCTCCTTCGTCAGGTCAAAGCTGTACATCATCGCTGCGTAGCCTGTCGCATAAAGCGCGTCATCTACTGCATGTATAAACTGACTTCTCGCCGTCTCGCTGCCGCTGTAATTTAAAACAGCTCTGTAACGGGCAGATGAATACATCATACGCCTGTTTCTGCATGACTCAGCCATATCTTCATCGGCAACAACAAGATATATCATGCCTCTCTGTCCATATTTACCTTGGAGCAGCGTGTCATCACTGCGAACATCTGTAATTTTCAGCATCACATCAATCGGCTTAATTTCTTCAGCATCCTGACCTCCATAGTCAAGCGCCATCGCACCGTCATCGTCAACATGAAGCGTCATCCCTGCCGAAATATGATTCAGACCGTCTGTCGGCGTATACCGCCATTCTTCGTTTACCTTTTCTCTGTCAAATACAAAGAAAGCTTCATCTTTTGCGAGCTCTGCCGTCTGCCCGGTCATCATTTCATAGTCCTGTGCCGAAATAATGATAATATCAAGATAATTTTCAAGGGAATAGCCGCTGCCGTCCTCTGATTTTTTCCACGCTGTTGTCAGATTCCCATCGCTGTCAATATTCCCTTGAAAGCCTCTGTCTTCAAAAATGTATAAGTCATCAACAGAAACATCATACTTTTTTGAATATTCCTTTACCGACGCCTCAAAGGCCGTCTTGTATTCCTCCGGCATCGAGGAAACCGTCACATCATCTGAAAATGAATTTTTGAGTGAATCCTCGACGCCGAACCATAAACAAAACGTTGTCGACAGCGTAATAATCACCATCGTGCATAAAATACAAATACTTGCAAGTCCGACAGCATTTTGCTTCATCCGGTGCATCAGCCCCGAAATCGAAATAAAATTATCCGGCTTATAATAAATGCGGCGGCTTTTTTTCATCTGTTTTAACACGAAAATACTGCCCGCCACAAAAAGCATATATGTGCCGATAATGACTGCCGCCACGGTCGGTCCGGCTAAAACGAAAATCAATCCCGCATCGCTCATAATCCATGCGGCGCCGTAACCTGCCGCCAGAAATAAAACACCGGCAACGGTCAGAGCAAGTGAGCCCTTCGGCTCTGCCTCACCTTTATTCTCACTTTTCAGTAAGTCAATGGGGCGGCTTAAACTGACCTGAAAAAGATTGTAGATAAGTACAAGTAAAAAAACAGCCGCAAAAAACAAAATAGTTCCCGTAATCGTATCACCTTTAATAATAAGTGTTGACTCTGCCTGACTGCGCATCAGCTTTGCTGCCGCAAGCACCGCAAGCTTTGAAAATACAAGGCCGAAAATAATACCTGAAGCCATGGATATGACCCCTGTAATGACAGTCTCCCACGCCATCAAAATGCCGATATGCCGCTTCTCAAGCCCTAAAATACCGTAAAGTCCAAGCTCCTTTTTGCGCCGCTTCATAATAAAACTGTTGGCATAGAAAATAAAAATGACTGAAAATCCCATGGCCACGTAGACGCCAATCATCATGACAAAACTAAATGTCATTGAATTTGTAATGCCCGCAATACCCTCGTTTCCGTTTAAAAGCTTAAAAACATAATAGACAAAAACCATCAATGCCGATGCAAACATATACGGTTTAAAAACATCTTTATTTCGTTTAATATTTGAGATGGCAAGCTTAAAATAAAATCCTTTACGCAAAGCTCTCACCTCCGGCCTCAAGTACCGTCGTTGCCGACATGATACGCTCAAAAAATTCACGGTCACTCTCATCGCCTTTATAAAGCTGGTTAAACAGCTCGCCGTCCTTAATAAAAAGCACACGTGTGGCATAGGCTGCCGCCTGTGCACTGTGCGTAACCATAAGAATTGTCTGGCCGCCCTCATTAAAAGCCTTAAACATACGCATTAAATTCGCGGAGGCTCTTGAATCAAGAGCGCCTGTCGGCTCATCGGCAAGAAGAAGTTTCGGCGAAGTAATCAACGCCCTCGCCACAGCGCACCGCTGCTTCTCACCGCCGGATATTTCATACGGATATTTTTCCAAAAGCCGCTCAATGCTAAGCTGACGCACGATCGGTGTCAGCTTATTCATCATCACATCATACGGTGTTCTTGATAAAACAAGTGGCAGTAAAATATTATCCTTTACAGAAAATGTATCAAGCAAATTAAAATCCTGAAAAACAAATCCCAGATTATTTCTTCTAAAGGCGGATATTTGTCTGCTGCTGATTTTTCCCATATCCTGACCATCCAGAACAATCGTTCCCGCCGTCGGTGTATCAAGCGAAGCAAGATTATTCAGCAATGTCGTTTTCCCTGAACCGGAAGGCCCCATAATTGCAATAAATTCGCCTTTCTCAACAGTAAAGCTGATATCTCTAAGCGCTGCACACTGCTGGCGCCCCGCCTTTGTACTATATATTTTCTTTATGTGACTGACCTCTAAAATTGCCATATCAACTGCTCCCTTCTTTTCATTAAGCATGCGCTGTTGCGCTCATTTCTTTTGACACATATATCATAGCAAAACGAAGAAGGGGCTGCCTTAATCTAACCTTACAAATGACACGCCAATCTTACAAAGCTGTCACATTGACGGCACAGGCAATATGATGCGCACCTTTGTGCCCACACCGACCTTTGCGGTCACCTCAAAGCTGATGCCCAGATAATCTGCCGTTTTCTTTGCTATGTAAAGACCGATGCCGGTTGACTTTTCATAAGCCCGCCCGTTGCAGCCGGTGTAGCCCTTGTCAAAAATTCTCGGAATATCCTCGCTTCGGATGCCGATCCCCTCATCCTCAATAACAAGCGCCTGCTTTTTATCCGAACATTCCGCATAAATATGAATTGTTCCTTTTTCTGTATATTTAAGACTGTTCGATAAAAACTGCTCGATAATGACAGCCAGCCATTTTGCATCCGAAACCGTCTTAAGATTAAAGTCTGCAATATCCACCGCCAGCCTTTTATAAATAAACATTGTACTGTATTTTTTGACACTTGCACTCACAAGCGGCCGCACGTCAACCGGCTCAAGCACCATATCCTGTGACAAATCCGAAAGCCGCACATACATAAGCACCATCGACACATACTGTTCAATCTTAAAAAGCTCTGTCTGCCATGCCAGCTTATTTTGCAGGGAAGCATCGCTTTGCACCATGAGCCGGAGCGCCGCGATCGGCGTCTTAATCTGGTGCACCCACATGGAATAATAATCAATTTGATTCACATAATCATGATTCATCTTCTGAAGCATTTTGGAGGTTTCCTCATAAAGCTTCGCTATGATTTTTCCGTAATATTCACCCTCACAGTCCGATGCTGCCGGCAAGTCAGAAAGTGAAAGGCTCATATGCTCATAGGCCTGCATCAGCTTTATGACACGGCGCCTATAATTTACATAATTTATCAACATAATTATTACTGTCAGGAAAATCAACAAAAAAATGCCGTAAACAATATAGGACGACGGCGCCTTGCCAAGTCTGTCCAGTACAAAAAAAATCACAGCGGCAAGACATACAATTACCCATGCCGCCCACTGTGACTTCATAAAACCTGAAAATATTTTAATTTCCCTCTGTCTCATTAAATATATACCCTAATCCTTTTTTTGTTTCAATACACCGTCCAAGCCCTGCGGCTTCAAGCTTTTTGCGAAGCCTTGCCACATTGACTGTCAATGTATTATCATCAATAAAATTCTCACTTTCCCAAAGTGACTGCATCAGCTCATCTCTTGAAACAAGCATATTTTTACGCTCAATAAAAAGCTTCAATATACGAAATTCATTTTTCGTCAAATCTACCCGGACATCGCCGACATAAAGCGCCGCCTCAGACGTATTTAAAAAAGCTTTGCCAAAAGCAAGCCCCTGCTGCCCGTCACTCTGGTAATCATATGTTCTGCGGACAAGGGCCGACACCTTTGCCGTCAGCACCGTCAAATCAAAAGGCTTTGTCATATAATCATCAGCGCCCATATTCATCGCCATCACCATATCCATCGGCTCACTTTGGGATGAAATAAAAATCATCGGCACCTTAGACACCTTCCGTATGTGACTGCACCAATAATAACCGTTATAAAACGGCAGTGAAATATCCATGAGCACAACATGAGGCTTAAAATCCAGAAATTCTTTGTAGACATTTGAAAAATCCCGGACAGCGAGGCACTCATAGCCCCACTGACCGAGACAGGCAGCCATCGCCGCCGCAATCGTTCTGTCGTCTTCAACAATCAATACTTTATACATCGGCCACCGCCATTTCTATAAAAGTGGTGAGAAAATCTTAAGCAGCCACTGTATCAGCTTCTGCCATACAGGGCGTTTTTTCCATTTCTCATAAGTAATCTCCTCGCACTTTTTAAGTGTCGCCATCATATCTTCTTTAATATCCATCACCGCCGGCGTGTCACTCATAAATACACCGCACTCATAGTGAAGGTAAAAGCTCCGGTAGTCCATATTAATGCTGCCGCAAATCGCACATTCATCATCGGAAACAACCGTCTTTGAATGGACAAAGCCCGGAAGATATTCATAAATTTTAACGCCATGCTCAAGAAGTATACCGTAATTTTCAATATTCACCATATATACATACCACTTATCATACTGGCGCGGCGTAATAATACGCACATCGACACCACTTTCAGCGGCACGGCATAAATTCTTGATCATATCCTGTTCGAGCACAAGATACGGCGTTGTAAAATAAATATATTCGCGCGCCTTACTAATCATATGCATATATGTATCCCAAATCGGATTATTCGGATTATTGGCCGGGCCGTCGGACAACGGCTGCACATAGCCGCCTGTCTCAAAGGATACTGTCGGCATATAGCGCTCATAATCTAAATTCTCATAGCCCTTTGTAATTTCCCACATTTCAAGGAAAACAGACGTCAGGCCATAAACGCCCGGACCTTCAAGGCGGACTGCCGTATCCTTCCAATGGCCGAAACGCTCAATAATATTGGCATACTCGTCGGCAAGATTAAGCCCGCCGGCATAGCCGATATTGCCGTCAATAATGGCAATTTTCTGATGATTCCGGTAATTAAATGTGAAACGTGTTGCTTCCTTATGGATCGGTGAAAAGACACTGACACGTATGCCAAGAGCCGCCAGTTCATCACGAAACTCCTGTGTATTCACAAGAAGGCTTCCAAAATCATCATACAAAAGGCGGACTTCCACCTTTTCCTGTACCTTCTTTGCAAGAATACTCTTAATTCTCTGCCATACCTCGCCATCCTTGATAATATAATACTCAAGGAAAATAAACTTTTTGGCATTTTCCATATCTTTATATAAAGCTTCAAACTTCTTCTCGCCGACATCAAAATAGGTTACTTTTGTATTATCATAAAGCATAAAGCCTTCCTTAATAAGACGGGTGCTGATCTGCGCCTTATTCGGATGCTTCTTCTTAAATTCTTCGATAATCTTTTCATCCTGCTTTTTAAAGCTTCTGCTTTTTTCCTGAACCGCTCTGATACGTTTATGAAACTTTGAGTTTGTCCGCTTTCTGCCCCACATAAAGTATAGCAAAAATCCGAATACCGGCAGCGCAAGAACAATAATAATCCAAAAAAGCTGGTAAGACTCTCCTGTATTTACAAGCGCAAATACAAGACATATACTGAAAATTTCAAGCAATATATAAACCCATGAGGAATATTCTTTAAAGATTTCCGCCATAAGCACAAGAAATATCACCTGTAAAATTACAGAAATGCCAACAGTCACTGCCCGCAAAATTCCCTGATATCTCCTTCGTAATAATTTCATTCTGTCACCTCTTTTTCATTATTGTGAAGCCTCCACAGCTTCCGCGGGACGTATAATCTGAACCGCTTTATGTTTTGTAACAATTTCGACTTTGCGCCACGAGCCGCCGTCCTCACCATCCAATGTCCACGCAATCTCTTTTTCGCTTGTCACTGTCAGCCGGTCTGTCTTTGCAAAATACATCAGACGCTCATCAACCTTTTGTGTCAGCAGCGCCGCCGCAATCAGATGAATCTCAATCGGATTTTTCGGCATCTTAATAAGAAGCATCTCAAAAAGCCCGTCGTCTAATTCCACTTCCGTACCGCTGTAGCTTTTAAAGCCGCCGACCGATACTGTATTTGTCACCATACCGAAAATAAAATCATCTTCAATCACCTGATCTTCATAGGTCACAACCGCATGCTGCGGCTTAATTGTTGCCAGACTTTTCATTCCCTCAATAATATAAGCCATATGCCCTATCATATTCTTCATGGATTGAGGTGTCTGATATGATACCTGCGTAAAAACGCCAAAGGCTGCCACATAAATAAACGGCACATTATTAAATTCACCCAAATCACAGGCAAAAGGCATCCCTGTAATCACCGTCTGCGCCGCACTCATCACCTTTGAAGCAATACCGAGACTTTTCGCAAAATCATTTGTCGTGCCTGCGGGAATATAACCGAGCAGCGCCTTACTGTCACTGTCCATAAGTCCGGAACATACTTCGTCCAATGTCCCGTCGCCGCCGGCACAGACAACAATGTCATAATTATGAGACGTCTCCCGGACAATCCACCGGGCGTCCTTTGCATATCGTGTTGTGTGTACTGTGACCGTATAACCGTTTGAAACATATAAGTCAATAATATCACATAAATAAGGCTTAATCTGATTCTTTCCTGATTTCGGATTAATTACCAAAAGCATCTTCTTTTTTTCCAATATTCTCGCCCCTTCCCTGCTGTATGATCTGATACCGGGGCTAAGCGTCAATCCCCTAGTATCATTATATCGTCTGACAGATGATTGTCAAATAAATGAAATAAAACTTAGGAATAATTTATAGTTTTTTTATAAAATTGTCGTTAAAAATTGTATTTTTCATTTTATAATGATATCAAAATCAAACGGAACAATCCGGTATCAGATTAGTACCGTCTGCCGATCAATTTACGAAAGGATAATATTTATGATTGCTATATTTTTAATTATTCCGTATCTGCTTGTCAGCGCTTATTTAATTTACCATATTTTTAAACTGACAGGCGCCGTATCCATTCATCTGAAGTCTAAAATATTTCGAGGTATTTTTTTAGTTATTTTTATGCTCACAGCGACATCGCCACTGACCTCCTTTTTAATTAAATCCGGGCCGCTGCACTTTTTCCTAAAAAAATTAAATAACATATGGCTTGGCTTCATGCTCTATACTATTCTTATTCTTTTGCTCACAGACCTTATAATATTCATACTTTCCATCACAAAAAAAGTCAGCAAAAAGACGCTTAGAAGCCGCCGGTTTATTATTATTTCAAGAGGCTGTGCCTTTCTTCTCGCCATCGCCGTCACCATCTTCGGCGTTATCAATGCCGGCTATGTGCGGACAACCGCCTATAATGTCACTGTCCATAAAGATTGCGGCGATATGAAAGATATGAAGGTAGCCCTTGTGGCAGACCTCCACCTCGGCTACAGCATCGGCGTCCGCCAAATCAGACAAATGACAGAAAAAATCAACGCCATGCACCCGGATCTTGTCATTATCGCGGGCGACATTTATGATAACGAATATGATGCCATTGAAAATCCTGAGGAAATCAAGGCACTGCTTGCCTCCATTGAATCCAGATACGGCGTTTTTGCCTGCTGGGGCAATCATGATTTAGACGAAGAAATCTTTGCCGGCTTTACCTTTGACAGCGATGAAAAGAAAACTGCAGATGACCGTATGGCACGTCTTTTAAAAGATGCTAATATCCATTTGCTTTCAGATGAAACAATGCTTATTGATGACAGCTTTTACATTGCCGGACGCAATGATCCGAGCCGGGCAAGAAAAACCGAAAGTGAACGTGCTTCGGCCGATGCACTTCTCTCCGGCCTTGATAAGACAAAACCGATTTTTGTCATTGACCATCAGCCAAAAGAGTTTGATGCACTTGCGCTCGCAGGTACAGACGTGGACTTTTCCGGTCACACCCATGACGGGCAGATGTTTCCGGCCAACATTATTACAAATCTTATGTGGGATAATTCCTGTGGTCTTTGGACAAAGGATAACTTCACCTCCGTTGTAACCTCCGGCGTCGGCGTCTGGGGACCGAATATGCGTGTCGGCACAAAAAGCGAGGTTGCCGAAATCAATATCAAATTCACACCGTAACAAAAAAGACTTAAATCAAAGAAAAAATCGTTCTTTTGATTTAAGTCTTTTTATTCATTTAAAATGCCGATTTACACTGCAAACTGGCTGTTATAAAGATTTGCATAGAAGCCGCCGGCGGCAAGCAGCGTCTCATGCGTTCCCTGCTCAATAATCGCGCCGTCTTTCATAACAAGAATCTTATCCGCCTCTTTGATTGTTGACAGACGATGGGCTACAATAAAGCTTGTCCGTCCCTTCATCATTTTTTCAAATGCTTTTTGAATCTTTATCTCTGTTCTCGTATCAATAGACGACGTCGCTTCATCCAGAATAAGCATCGGCGGCAGCGCAAGCATCACGCGCGCAATGCATAAAAGCTGCTTTTGTCCCTGTGAAAGATTACCGCCGTCCTCACCGATGACTGTATCATAGCCATCCGGCAGACGCTTAATAAAACTGTGTGCATAAGCCTCCTTCGCTGCGCGAATCATCTCCTCATCCGAAGCATCCGGTTTTCCGAAAAGAATATTCTCCCGGATTGTCCCGGCGCGAAGCCATGTTTCCTGAAGCACCATACCGTAATTTTTTCTCAGACTCTCTCTTGTTATCTGACGTATATCCACATCATCGACACTGACTGCCCCCTCATCGACATCGTAAAAGCGCATTAAAAGATTAATCAGCGTACTCTTGCCACAGCCTGTCGGCCCGACAATAGCAATGCGCTGTCCCGGCTGTATATCAAGATTCAAATGCTCAATCAACTTCTTTGCCGGATCGTAGGAAAAGCTGACGTCAGACACACCAACATGCCCCTTTGCCGACTCAAGCACACAGGCATTTTCAGGTTCAGACGTTTCAGGCGTTTTCTCAATCAGCTCAAAAACTCTTGCGGCACATGAAAGCGCATTCTGAAGCTCTGTCACGACGCCGGAAATTTCATTAAAAGGCTTTGTATACTGATTGGCATAGCTTAGAAAACTTGTCAGCTGTCCGATTGTGATGCCGCCGTTTAATGCAGATATGGCGCCTGTGATGCCTACCCCTGTATACACAAGGCTGTTGACAAAACGTGTCGCTGGATTTGTAATCGACGAAAAGAAAATAGCCTTTAAACTGTAGCCGCGAAGCTTTTCATTAATTTCATCAAACTGAGCCGCCGCCTCATCCTCATGGCCGAAAGCTTTGACAACCTTAAGCTGACCAATCATCTCGTCAATATGGGCTGTCATCTCGCCTCTTGTTTCCGACTGACGCTTAAACATCGTATATGTCCGCTTTGAAATAAATGCCGCCACAAAAAGAGATACCGGTGTAATCAAAATAACAACAAGGGATATGGCTGCATTAATTCTAAGCATAAACACAAGTGTTCCGACAATCGTCATCACCCCTGTAAAAAACTGGGTAAAGCCCATCAAAAGACCGTCGGAAAACTGGTCGACATCCGTCACGATACGGCTGATAATATCGCCGGAAGATTGTCCGTCAAGATAGGAAAGCGGCAGTCTCTGCAAATTCTCAAACGCCCGGCTCCGGATATCCTTAACTACTGAGTAAGTAATCCTGTTGTTAATAATATTCATGAGCCACTGGAAAAGCGCTGTCAGTGCAATGACAATCCCCATCGTCACTAATATTTCAAAAATCCCATCAAAATCAACGTGATCTCTGTCCACAATGCAGTCCACTGCCCGTCCGATTAAAATAGGAAGATACAAAGTCAAAATGGCAGACACTGCCGCAAACAAAAGCGAAAGCACGGCAAGCACACTGTACGGCTTTAAATATTTTAAAATTTTTATAATCGTTGCTTTACTGTGATTCTTATGCATTTTGGCCGCCCTCCTTTGGAAACTGTGAATAATAAATTTCCTGATATGTCTCGCAGCCGGCTAAAAGTACCTCATGTGTGCCGATACCGGCAATCTTTCCATCCTCAAGCACAATAATTTTATCGGCGTGCCATACGCTGGCCGTTCTCTGAGAAACAATAAATACCGTCATATCGCCGTCCAGCGCCTCAATGGCCTTTCTAAGCTTCGCATCCGTCGCATAATCAAGCGCCGATGCGCTGTCATCCAAAATAAGAATTTCCGGCCGCCGCACAAGCGCTCTCGCAATCGTCAGCCGCTGCCTCTGACCGCCGGAAAAATTCCGGCCGCCTGCAAGCACCGAAGCATCAAGGCCGCCGTCCTTTGCCTTTATAATTTCACCGGTCTGAGCCGCCTTAATGGCTGCTTCCATCTCATCTTTTGTGGCGTCTGCCTTACCCCAGCGCAGATTATCGGCAATGGTTCCTTTAAAAAGCACTGCTTTTTGCGGAACAATGCCAATCTTATCTCTGAGCGCTTCAAACGTATAATCCTTCACATCCACGCCGTCAATACGCACTAAGCCGCCGGTAGCATCATAAAATCTCGGAATTAAATTTATAAGCGATGTCTTTCCGCTGCCCGTGCCGCCGATAATGCCAATCGTCTCCCCTTTATTGACCGTAAAATCAATATCCGTCAGAGAATCCTCTCCGGCACCGTCATACTTAAAGCACACATGGCTAAACTCAACTGCCGGCACCGCTTTAGAAACACCATCCGAAGCATTGCCTTCTTTCAGGGAAGCCTCCATTTTTAAAACACTTTCAATGCGCTTTGCACACGCCAGCGATTTTGTAATATTAATAATAAGGTTTGCCAGCTTCACAAGTTCCACAAGAATCTGGGACATATAATTGACAAGGGCGACAACCTCACCCTGCGTAATAATACCGCCGGACACTTCAATAGCCCCTGTCCATATGAGCACAATGACTGCGCCGTTAATAAGCACGTAAGTTACCGGATTCATCGCCGCCGAAATCTTACCGACAAAAATCTGCTGCCGCACAAGCGCGTCATTTGCCTGAATAAATGCCTCTTTTTCTGACATTTGCTTATTAAAAGCACGGATAACACGCACGCCCGTCAGATTTTCCCGCGTCATCTGAAGCACCTTATCAAGGCGGCTCTGCACTTTTTTATACATCGGAATGCTGAACATCATCACACCGAAAACAACAAGCGACAAAAGCGGTATCGTCACAACAAAAATCAGCGCGCCCGGCACATTAATTGTAAATGCCATCACCATTGCACCGAAAACAATAAACGGCGACCTTAAAAACAATCTGAGTACAAGATTGACGCCGCTCTGCACCTGATTGACATCATTCGTCATACGGTTCATCAGCGTCGACGTGCCCATCTTATCAATTTCCGTATAGGAAAACTTCTGAATATGGACAAACAAATCGTGACGCAGTGCCGTACCGAATCCGACTGCCGCTTTAGCCGCAAAATACTGAGCCGTCAGCGAGCATGTCAGTCCAATCAGACCGAGCGCCGCCATCAGCACGCCCATGCGCAGGACATAGCCTGTGTCCCGGCTTTTAATACCGACATCAATAATATTTGCCATGACAATCGGTATTAAAAGTTCAAAAGACGCTTCAAGCAATTTAAACAGCGGGCCTAAAATACTCTCTTTTTTGTAGTTATTTAAATACTTCAATAAACTTTTCATAACGTTGTTCCCCTATTTTCCCGGACTGTGCCAGCCGACGCATATCCTCGTTTTTCTTATAAACAGAATATCACGAGCTAAAAACAGTGTCAATGAGCGCCTTTGTTTTATTAACAACATAGGCGCTCTGCCCCCGCCCGGCAACATCTTCCGCCATCGTCACCGAAAGCCACGCCTCATCAGTGCCGGCATCTGTCGGAAATACAACGAACCATCCAAGCTCCGTCCCTGTCGTATCATCCTGACTGCCTTTAATTTCTGCCGTGCCCGTCTTTCCGGCAAGACTTTGCCCTTCGGTGTACGCGCCGTGACCTGTACCGCCGGCATCCTCAATCACCTGCACTAAATCCTGTTTTACAATTTCAGCAGCCTCCGCAGAAAAGACACCGGTCTTCCACACAGACGGCGCTGCATCTTCTTTATACTCAAGATACGGTGCGATCATATTGCCGCCATTTAAAAAGGCCGAATAAATCGAAGCCATATGCAGCGGATTAACAAGTACCTGTCCCTGTCCGTAGCCGCTGTCTGCAAGCTGTATTTCATCATCAATGACACTTCCCTCATTAGCATACTGGGATGCCGTCATGCCAAGTTCAAAAGGCATCGTTTCATTAAACCCAAGACTGTCAAGTCCCTGCATTAATGTATCCGCACCCATGCGCAGCGCCGCCTTTGCAAAATAAATATTATCCGAATAAACAAGGGCATTTCTCAAATTTGCGGCACCGCTGTAAGCGTGCAGTGTTGTCACTGCATATGATCCCCAGCTTTCGTCCTTCTGCCATGCAAGCCCCGACGTTCCAAAATCCTCATCCGCCGTAAAGCTGCCCGATGTCATCCCAAGTGCCCCGACAACAGGCTTAAATGATGATCCCGGCACAAAAGAGGCACGAAAACGGTTGTACATTGGCTTTGCTTCATCATTATTCAGTGCATCCCATGCTTCCTGCGACAGGCCGGTAATAAAATCATTGCTGTCAAAGGACGGCGTGCTCACAAGGGCCAGTACTTCTCCGGTTATCGGATTTATAACAACAGAGGCACTTTTATCTTCCTTATATTGTTCGTAGTAAGCCTGCTGTATATTCATATCGATCGTCAGCCAAATATCCTCACCATTTTGCACCGGCGTTACGGCAAGCATCGTCTTATGATTACCGGCACTGTCCACAATATAAATCTCACAGCCGTCTGTCCCGTGAAGGCGATCCTCATAAAGCTTTTCAAGACCGCTTTTTCCAATCACACTCGTCTGCGTATAACCCTCACCTTCCTTTTCCTCAAGTTCCTCGGCGCTAATTCCCTGAACATAGCCTGTCAGATGACTTGCCGCAGCACCGTACGGATAAACTCTGTCCGTTCCGCTGTTAATCATCACGCCGGAAATAGAAAGAAGGCTTGTCTTCAGTTCTTCAGAAATCGCACCGTCTTTATACTGCTTTACCGGCACAAACGTATCGTCTGTCACCCATGAGGCGGAAAGCTTAACCTCTATGTCTGTCTGCGTCATGCCAAGCAGCGCTGAAAGCTTTTCCAAATCAGCCGTATCAAACTTTCCCGGCACAAGACCGACATCATACACCGTGCCCTCCCCGGCAAGCATATTCCCGTTTCTGTCATAAAGTGCGCCTCTGGAGGCTGTCACTGTCTCCACACGCACTTTATCATCCGCTGTCAGCTCCGGAAAAATCAGACTGTCATCCCAATCGATGTACCATAAGCCGCCCTCCTTTGTAAGCTTTGCCTTATTCGCAAAGGACATATCCCCCGCCGTTGTCGTCATCGACATTGTAAACCGAACAATATTTTCATCAGCCTCAGAGGGCACGACCTCAATATTTTCTGCACCGATTCCCTCATAAATTGCCTGATTGCGCTCTATAAATTTTTCCTCGGAAATATTAATCTTACTCTGCGCATCGATAAGCTCATACATCCCTTTGTAATTTTTCTGCGATAAATACGAAAAATACTGTGCTACCGTTTGCTCCGGCGATGCCTTTGGCTGCCGCACATAAACATAGACTGCCACTGCAATGACTGCTGCAATAATGACCGCCGCCGTGACTGCCGCAACAATCCATCCCCTCGCTTTTCTCTTATTTTTCTTTCCCTTCATAGCGATCCTTCCTTTTTATATCTGTCTGTGACATATGTATCTTTTTGTACAATACACCCATCTGATGTATTTTTATATGCAGCTCAATTTTATCATGTATTTGTGAAGCAAATATGTTATAATAGCTTATCGCAGCCGATATCTGTCTGCTCCTGGCAGACTTTTGCGATTTAAAATCCACAATAAGGAGAACTTTATATGACCTATCTTATTACGGCACTTGAAGGTCTTGTCACCTTCATCTCACCATGTCTGCTCCCAATGCTCCCGATTTATCTTTCCTACATGGCCGGCGGCAGTACACAAGATAAAAAACATACAACAATCAAAAATGCATTGGGCTTTGTGATCGGATTTACGATAACTTTTATTACACTCGGCGCTTTTGCCGGAAGCATCGGTATGCTTCTTAGCCGCCATCAGACGGCTGTCAATATGATCAGCGGCCTGATTGTCATTATTTTCGGTCTGAGCTTCCTCGGCATTTTTAACTTAAGCTTCTTTAAAGGTTCAGACGCCGGAAACCGCTTTACCGGAAAAATGCACTTTTTTTCTGCCATTTTATTTGGCATTGTCTTTTCTGTCGGATGGACACCTTGTGTCGGTGCTTTCCTAGGTTCGGCATTAATGCTTGCCTCCCAGCAGGGCTCAGTCCTCAATGGTATCCTGCTCTTGCTGTGCTACTCCCTTGGGCTTGGCATTCCATTTCTTCTGAGTGCCGTTCTGATTGAACAGCTTAAAGGCACACTGGCATGGATTAAGAGCCACTATAACATCATTAACCGTATTTGCGGTATACTTCTAATCATCATTGGTCTTCTCATGATGACAGGACTGATGAACACACTAATATCTGCGCTTGCATAAGCGCATTCAAAGGAGGTCCTATGAATTCAAAGAAAAAACTGATTATCACCGCAGCGGCATTTGTTATCATCATTATCGTCGCTGTCATCGCCTATAACACTTTAAAATCAAGAACAGGCGCCGGGAACTTAAATCCGCTCGGAAATCATGCACAAACCGAAACTTCGTCAGACACACAAAAAGACAGCGCACAGGATGATAGTGCATCCGGTGATGCTCAAAAAGGCGGCACCCAAAGCGGTACACCTGCAGAATCCGAAACAGAGGCAAATCCGATTCCGGAATTTTCCATGACCGATGCAAACGGCAAAACTGTCTCCATTTCCGATTTATTCGGAAAACCGACCGTCATTAACTTTTGGTCAAGCACCTGTCCGTACTGTATCGATGAAATGCCCTATTTTCAGGAAATGTATGAAACCTACGGCGAAGACATAAACTTTGTAATGCTTGATATCATCGGCTTTAACGGCGAGACAGAGGATATGGGACGCAGCTTTATTGAAGAACAGGGCTACAGCTTCCCTGTTTACTATGACACACAGATGGAGGCCACCTATACGCTTGGTCTGCGCTCACTGCCAATGACTCTTTTTCTTGACAGCGACGGCAATATGACGGCGATGGCCAACGGACGTATTGACAAAGAAACGATTCAAAAAGGAATTGATATGATTCAATAGGAGGAACTTATGTTATTTTCAAGAAAATGTATATGGATTGCGGGAAGTGCCGGAAGTCTCGGACAGGAAATTGCAAAACGTCTTCCCGCTGAGGATTATGACCTTTTAAAAACAGATATTGATTTGGACATTACAAATCTTGAAACCGTCCGGCATTTTATGGACATGCAGCGCCCGGAGATCGTCATCAACTGCGCCGGATTTACAGACTTAGATGCCTGCGAACAGGATATTGTAAACGCCTATAAGGTCAATGCTCTCGGCGCAAGAAATCTTGCCGCTGCCTCCAGAAAAATCGGCGCCAAAATCATCTATATGTCCACAGATGACGTTTTTGCCGGAGATAAAGCCAAAACACTGACGGAATTTGATATGCCGACACCTTTAAGCGTTTATGGAAAATCAAAGCTTGCCGGTGAAAATATGGTGCGCGAATTAAATCCAAAGCATCTGATTGTCCGAAGTTCGTGGGTTTACGGCAAAAATGCAAACAGCTATGTTGAAAAAATTTTGGCTCAGGCCGAAACAAACACCGTGATTGAAGCGCCAAACGACCAAATCAGCTCTCCGACGAGCGCCAAAGCACTTGCCGAATTTATTGTTGCTTCTCTTGATTCAACAGAATACGGTACATACCACGCCTCATGTGAAGGCTCATGTACCCGGTATGAGTTTGCCAAAACGATTATTGAGCTGGCCGGTCTTTCCGATAAAGTGACCGTCAACGCCGGACTTTTGGAAAATATCGGCCATGCATCGGAAGTGCGCTGTACACTGCTCCGCAATCTGATGATGGAAATGACAGGCATCTACCACATGCCTCATTGGAAAACCGCACTCACTGAATACATGGAAAACAGAAATATGAAGGAGGAAGTTATTTGAAAAAGAAAAGAAAAAAAGCCGGTCTTACGACACTCATTTTTATCGCCCTTTTAAGCGGTATGCTGCTTGGCGGCATTATTCATTACTTCGTCCCGTCCGGCTACGTTCGCGATACGATATTTGTTGATGGTATTTTCTATGTTGTCGGCAATGGATTTTTGCGTCTGATGCAGATGCTTGTTGTACCTCTTGTTTTTTGCTCAATTGTCTGCGGCAGCGCCTCCATCGGCGACACAAAAACACTCGGAAAGGTCGGCGTTAAAACAGTTCTGTTCTATCTGCTGACAACAGCCCTTGCCATTATGGCCGCCCTCGGCATCGCCCTGATTATCCGTCCGGGCATTGGTATTCCGTCATCTGCCCTTGAGACAGCAGACAGTGTGTCCGGAACAATTGAAAAAACATCTGTTGTAGAAACGATTTTAAATATCATTCCGACAAATCCCATCAAAGGACTTGCAGATGGAAATATGCTCCAAATTATTCTTTTTGCCATCATCATCGGCATTATCCTTGCAAAGCTCGGCGAAAAAGTTGAAGTTGTCTCTAACTTCTTTGCTCAGTTTAACGATATTATGATGGAAATGACAAATATGATTATGAAGCTGGCACCTGTCGGTGTTTTCTGTCTTATCACAAGAACCTTTTCCGGTATCGGATTCTCAGCTTTCATCCCGCTTTTAAAATACATGGTCAGCGTCCTTTTAAGCCTCGCTTTCCACTGCCTTGTCATTTATGCGGCACTGTTTTTCATATTTACGCGGTTGAATCCGTACCACTTTATAAAAAAATACCTGCCAGTCATGGGCTTTGCCTTTTCCACGGCAACATCAAACGCCACAATCCCACTGGCCATTGAAACATTAAAAGAAAAAATGGGTGTTTCCAAGAAAATATCCTCATTCACAATCCCATTGGGCGCCACTGTCAACATGGACGGCACGGCCATCATGCAGGGCGTGGCTGTCGTCTTCGCCTCACAGGCTTTCGGCATCCCTCTGACGCCAACCGATTATGCCACTGTCATCCTCACAGCAACACTGGCCTCCATCGGTACCGCAGGCGTTCCGAGCGTCGGCCTTATCACACTGACAATGGTCTTCGCTTCCGTCGGCCTTCCTACGGAAGCCATCGCGCTCATTATGGGCATTGACCGTCTCCTCGACATGGCAAGAACCGCTGTCAACATCACCGGAGACGCCCTCTGCACGACGATTGTCGCTTATCAGGACAAATCCATGGATGTAGAAGTATTTAAGAAAAAGTAACAAAGATTGCGTATCTTCACAATCTACGCGCACAAACTGCACATCATCAAACAAAAAGGCGTTGCCTTGATACACTGTCCTCACCGGTCGGCCGGTAAGGCACAAAATATCAGACAAGCGCCTTTTTCTTTGATTCAATACAAGTCACGACAAAATCATATTTCATTTGATGTAAACGATGCTTTACCGCTTGTCTGACGGAAAGAATGGAATAAGCGCTGATGCCAAGCCACTTAGAGGCATCGTCTGAACAACAACTCTGCCGGGACCTATAACAACACTGTTAAAGAAACCCTCGCCGCCAAACAGCTTATTCTTAACACCTTTAACAGTCTGAACTCCTAACGTGCACGTCGCATCCATCATGGCAAGATTACCGCTGTCCACAATGATACTCTGACCGGCGGCCAGCTCATACTCTACCGCAGAGCCATCAATCTCCAAAAATGCAATGCCGCTGCCTGAAAGCTTCTGCATAATGAAACCCTCACCGCCAAAGAATCCTGACATCCCCTTTTTCTGAAAAAACACTGAAAGTTCTATGCTTCTCTCTGATGCAAGAAATGAACCCTTCTGCACGACAACCGGACGATCCGGCGTAATTGTCACTGCCCGTATCGAACCCGGAACACTGGACGCAAAGGCAATCATGCCCCTGCCGTTTTCAGCCGTATAAATATTCTGAAACATGGCCTCACCTGAAAACATACGCCCAAAGGCCTTGCCAACGCCGCCAGCGCCGGTGCTCATCACCATATTCGGGCTCATCCAACTCATAGATCCCCGCTCAGTTAGCATCGACTCTCCGTTTTCCAGCTCACATATGACTGCCGGCATTGATTCCCCTACTATTTTGTACCTCATTTTAATACGCCTCCCTTTTATTTTTACTTTAGTATAACAAATTCAAAAGTATATCACAATTTTATTTTTATGTAATTAAGCAATGCCTGGCATCCTTCAAGCACATCCTCATACGTTTGGTCAAACTCTCCCGTATACCACGGATCTGCAATATCTCTCGGTCTTTCCGAAAAATCAAGCAGCCTGTACATCTTACCTTCCGGATCGCCGCCCGTAATCCGCTGCATATATGTAAGATTTCTCTTTTCCATGCCTATAAGATAATCGTAAATCTCATAATCCTGCGGCCGCATCTGAACCGCATACTTACTCTCCGTCGAAATCCCGACAGACGAAAGCTTCATCCTCGTCCCCCGATGCACCGGATTTCCAACCTCCTCCGAGCTTGTTGCCGCAGATGCAATATAAAACTTATCTGCCAAACCTTCCTTTGACACAAGGTCTTTAAAAACAAACTCCGCCATCGGCGAACGGCAGATGTTGCCGTGGCAGATGAAAAGTATTTTAATCATATCTCTAAAACTCCTTGTATTTGCTGTATTTCCTTGATTTATCGGCTTTTTCTGTATATCTCTATATCTTCTTGTCAGTGGCATATTGTAGTCTAAATTGGCATATCTTTGACCTCAAAAGTAGTAAAAAAAGTAGTAAATTAAGAGTAATCATGCCATTTTACTACTCGGCATTTGCCACTCGTTTCAACTCCTCTTTCGCATCATCATAACCGATATGCGTATAGGTATTCAACGTTACTCCAATATCAGAATGACCCATAAGATACTGAAGTGTTTTAGGGTTCATGCCGCTTTTCGCCATATTAGAACAAAAAGTGTGCCTGCATACATGGGGCGTAACTTTTGGCATCTGCACTTTATAAATACTGTTATACTTCTCGCAAATGTGCTGAAAGTATTTCTCCCAATGCAGGGCTACCATTGGCATATCATTTTTATCCAGATACAAGAAACCACATTTGCCATTGATCATAGGCTCTTTTTTAACTTTCTTTCTATTCGCAATAATTCGCTGAAAACACGCATACACTTCATCGGACATTGGAATTTCCCTTGTGCCGCTTGTGGTTTTAGTATCTTCAATCACATACTCCATGTTCCTTTTCCGCTGTAATTGATGATTGACCTTGATTTTTCTATCCTGCATATCAATATCATTCAGCGTTAATCCTACAAATTCGGAAATGCGAAGCCCTGTTTTAAATAGAATATAAATTCCGTCATAGTATCGGCAAAAATGTTTGTCTTGTGCCACAAATTCCAGAAAAGCCCGTTCCTGCTTTCTTGTGATAGCTTCCCTTGTCACGCTGTCGTTTACAACAACAGTGGCAAGTTGAAACTCAAATGGATTCTTGCGTATCAAATCGTCATCAACCGCCATCTGAAAAGCCGGTCTGACAACACCCCTTACAGAATGAATAGAGCTGTAACCTCTTCCGTCCTTCTGTAATTTAATAAGCCAGCATTTAGCGTCCGACAATTTCACTTTATCAATTCGTTTCTTCCCGAAATCCTCTTTTTTGATAATGTTGACCACAAATTTATAATTGGCTTCGGTATTGTGGCGTACTCCTGTTTTCTGCAAGAGATATTTTTTTACCAGTTCCAGAACGGTCATTTCCCCGCCTCGTGGAACAATCTCATCATCAAGGTCTTTCAGTATCAGTTTTTCTTTCTCTCTTAATGAAATGTCATCTCGTTTTCCTTGCGGTGTCTTGTCCGTTTTTTCCAGTTTCCAACTATAAACAAACTGCTGTTTTCCCGTGGCATCAATGTATTTGAACGTATATCGTCCATCTTGACGTTGGCTCTCTCCGTTGCGTAGAATACGATTTTTACTATCGCGTCTTTTTCCACTCATGTCAAATGCTCCTTTCATACAAAAAGAGCCCCGTCACGATATATTGTAGTATATCATAGACAAAGCCCCTTTGCCATCTTAAAAAAGCAGCATTTGAATCTGGAATGCACTAAAGCATCCGTTTCATGCTGCACAATATCTTTCCTGAAATCAAAAGTATCAGATTGCCGTTAATTCTCTTAAAAAATCTTCAAACTGTTTCCGTTTGATCAGAAACTTTACTCCATTCTGAATGATAAATCCCGTATCTAAATTGTCCGCAATAATCTTTCTTAATTTCTTTTCTCCAATATTGAAATAAACTGAAGCTTCATCAATAGTAAGACAGAATTTATCCTTTATTTCAACCTGTGTTTTTTCTTCCATGCACATATCCTTTCCTAGTTATAAACTTACGGTTCAGCTTTTTTGAACAAATCCAGACTAATGGCAAGAGCCTTATCAACTCTTGCCATTATGTGGTCGGGCATCAGCCCTATATACTGTTTTAATCTCTGCTTATCAATCGTCCTTATCTGTTCAAGCAGAATAATTGAGTCCTTATCGAGCTTATCAAAATCTTTCACTTCTGTATGTGTCGGGAGTTTTGCTTTCGTATGTGTACGGCTTGTTATCGGTGCGACAATAATTGTTGGACTATGCCTGTTCCCCGTATTATTAGAAATAGTAAGAACAGGTCTCGTACCACCTTGCTCTGAGCCAATGACGGGATTAAGTGTTGCGTAGAAAATATCTCCACGCTTAATAATTCTCTCCATAAATATTCAGACCTCCTATCTAGTTGTAGGTAAGAAAGAACTTACCTATGTAACAGCCAGACAAAAGGAAGTATTTAATATTGGAAGATCATTAGCAAAATCTGTTCCTATGACTACCTTTTATCTGGCTTTATGAATAGAAGCATCTCAATTTGTCCTCGACACCCCGAAATGCAATGTGTTCATAGAACACAGGGAAGTCGCCAAACGGTCAGCAGCGAGCTGACACCACGGGAGTTTCACTCCTCTGACGGTCTGCCAGAGCCGCCCTCATTGTCTGCGACGGTTTTATCACGCTCGGACTTGTGACTGGACGGGAGTACCATTATTCTCTTTGTGAGTTATGGCGAAATCGGAAGCAATCCGATATTTTCAGTCGGTAATGAATGAGATCACCCCCTTTCATCGCTCGCTGCTTCTTAACAGGTCTTGGCGTACCGCTGCACACGCTTATGCTCATCACAATCACAAAGAGGAAGTATTTGACGAATGGATATTCGGTTGTCAAGGATCACTCCCGTTTTCGCCACACAAAGCAAAACAGGTGGAAGGAATTTAATCCCTCTCACCTGTTTGCTCACTCAAAGTCCATAACACAAGGCACTATTTCAAAAATTTTTTCAAAGTTTTGATTGCCGCATAGATAGAGCTTTGAATAGCCTGATATTTACATCCCTCAAGCTCTGCAATCTGTTCATAGTTCAACTCTCCGAAAAAATACAGAAGCAGCCTTCGTTTTTGTGTTTCGGGCAGTTTTGAAATTGCCTTATGTAACTGCTCATATTCCATACTCCTTGAAACGGTTTCCTCAAGACTTTCTTCCTTATAAAAGGCTCGGTCATTCAAGGAGTTTTCTGTCAACTCGGAGTGTTCAATGTGCCTGCTCACCCGATTAAGATAGGAAATGGTGCTAGAATATAAATAGTACAAGTCAAAATGAGAATTCCTTATAAGAAA
>SAMEA3387468__coassemble_2142_pt1 | contig 26874 bp, 22 predicted proteins | sample SAMEA3387468__metabat2_low_PE_040 | metagenome-assembled genome bin SAMEA3387468 (sample SAMEA3387468) | Felis catus | biome: Faeces | place: United Kingdom | collected 2012 | reverse complement strand
GATCAAAAATATCCTCAGCGACAGCGACAAGGCAATCGAAGTGGCAGGTGATAAGGAAGCAGTCGGCGAAGCAGTGAAAGAAGCCAGGGCGAAGCTAGACAAAGTAAAGACAGACGCGCAGCTGACAGAGGAAGAAAAAGAAGCGGCAGCGAAAGAATTGGAAGCAGCGAAAAAGGCAGCCAAGGAGGAACTTGCAGCATACAAAGAGCTGACAGATTATCGCGAAGCGCAGCAGGAGGAGATCAAAAATATCCTCAGCGACAGCGACAAGGCAATCGAAGTGGCAGGTGATAAGAAAGCAGTCGGCGAAGCAGTGAAAGAAGCCAAGGCGAAGCTAGACAAAGTAAAAACAGACGCACAGCTGACAGAGGAAGAAAGCAAGCCAAATGAAAGCAAGCCGGACGAAAGCAAGCCAAGTGAAAGTAATAAACCGAATAAGCAGGACAATAAAAAACCTGAAGGTGTAAAAACAGGAGATGAAACGCCGATATTATTACTGTGGACATTACTTTTGAGTGCTGGTGCAACAGGGACAGCTATATTGGTTAAAAAGAAAAAATAGTTGAATAATCTAAAGGCAGGTATCAGGGATGCCTGCCTTTTAAATTGAGGTTTGTCGACTTAGCATATTGGAAATTTTGTTGCCATTATTTCACGCGCATAGGGCGGCATATCATTTCTGGTGACACGCTGCGCCTTTCTATGAACGCCGCGCGTCTATAGACGGCATTCGCCAAAACTCGCTTCGCTCAAACACAGGCTCGGTGCCGTCACTAGCGCAGCGCTCATCACGAAATTCTTGCTATCGTCACTGCAAAATGATATACCGCCCCTGCGCAGATATATAGGACAGAAGTTTCCATATGCTATACGACTGTTAGACAATGGTTAACAGATGTTTTCTGCAAATATGGGCGGAAGTATGATATCTACTGTCTTATACCCACAAGTGTCGTCTGTGTGTTGTCGGTTGGCGGCAGAGGCTGTCACAATTTTGCAGTGGCAATAGCTTAAGTTTCCGTTATGAGAGTTGTGCTAGCGTTGGCACAAAGCGCTCCAGCGAAGCGAATTTGCGCGACTGCCAACAATAAGCGCACGGCTCGAATAGGAAACGTCAGCGTGCCACAAAAAATTCGTGACAGACTCTTGACGCAGGAAAATGTCGACTGCCGCTTAGTTTTTCTGTACACTGATGTTAAAATAGTGTAAAATAGGAAAAAGACGCAAGAGGAGGATATAGCGATGGAGATTCGTATGCCTGATAAAGTCGGCGAAATTATTAATATGCTGAATCAAAATGGTTATGAGGCATTTGCGGTGGGCGGATGTGTCCGTGACAGTATTTTGGGAAAGACTCCGCAGGATTGGGACATTACGACATCGGCGAAGCCTTTCGAGGTCAAACGCATTTTTAAGAGAACGATAGATACAGGGATTGAACACGGAACAGTGACAGTCATGCTCGGCAAGGATGGATTTGAGGTGACAACTTACAGGGTAGACGGTGAATACGAGGACAACCGTCATCCGAAGCAGGTTGCATTTACAGCCAATCTTAAGGAGGATTTGGCGCGGCGTGATTTTACAATTAATGCGATGGCGTATAATCCGGTTTCAGGTATTGTGGACGAGTTTAACGGGTTGGATGATTTAAAACATGGCATCATCCGGTGTGTCGGGACGGCGTCAGAACGTTTTGATGAGGATGCGCTGCGCATTTTGAGGGCAATACGCTTCAGTGCCCAGCTTGGCTTTGAAATTGAGGAAGAAACACAGGCGGCGATGACTAAGAAGGCCGGGCACCTTGAAAATATAAGTGCGGAGCGTATACAGGCGGAGCTTGTAAAACTGCTTATTTCCGACCATCCGGACAGGATTCATGATGCCTGCAGACTTGGCATTACAAAGGTAATTCTGCCGGAGTATGATGCAATGGTTGGTGTTGCTCAAAATACGCCGAACCATATTTATACGGTTGATAAGCATACGCTTATTGCGCTTAAGTCCATTGAAGCGGTGCCTGTACTGAGGCTTACGATGCTGATGCATGATATGGGCAAGCCGGAGGTAAAGAAAACGGTTGAGGATGGGCGTGATATTTTTTACAGACATCCGGAGGTCAGTGCCCGCATGGCGCGGACAATTTTAAAACGGCTGAAGTTTGATAACGATACGCTTGATAAAGTTGTGCGGCTTGTGAAATGGCACGGCCTTAAGTACAATGCAGAAGCTGTCGACGTGAGAAAAGCTTTAAACCGTGTTGGTCGTGATATTTTTGAAGATTTTATTAAAGTGCAGACGGCGGATGTTCTTGCAAAAAGTCCGGCAGTGATTGAAAGAAAACTTGACTTCCTTAAAGAAAAAGAGCGGCTCTATCATCAGATTATTGAGGAAAATCAGTGCTTTGAAATTAAATCGCTTGCAGTCAACGGCCGGGACCTTATTGCTGCCGGTATTAAAGCCGGACCGCTGCTCGGCGCTGTTTTGGAACGGCTCACCGAGGAAGTCATTGAAGACCAGTCGCTCAACACAAAAGAAAAGCTTATTGCCCTTGCAATGAAGGTTAAGGATGATAAGCATATCTTTGATGAAAAAGAATACTTTTTCAGGAAGTAAGAATTAAAAAAACGCTGTGCAGCTTATATGTGCCGCACAGCGTTTTGCTTCAGCCATAGGCTGAGTCTAATGGGGATTATGAAGAAAACATTTATAGGAACATTACGGTTTATTCAATCGTAATGTATTTTTTTTGTGCTTCGATTTTTTCCGGTGTCATTTTTGGGAAGGCCAATTTTAATGTTCCGTTTTCAAAGGATGCTTTGATATCTTCCTGGGTGACGTGATCGCCGACATAGAAAGTTCTTGAGCATGAACCGGTATGGCGTTCTCTGAAAACATATTTGCCATTTTCATCCTTTTTATTGGATGAAGTTTTTTTCTCGGCCTGAATTGTCAGGTAACCGTCATGGAGCTGGGCACGTATATCATCTTTTGTAAATCCCGGCAAATCCATCTCAAGCAAATAGTTGCCATCTTTTTCTAATACATCTGTTTTCATAAGAGAAGTACGGGCTTCGTGACCTCTGAAAAACGGATCATCAAACATCTCATCAAATAAATCATAATTTCTTCGTGGCATTAACATCATAAGTCATTCCTCTTTTCATCTATTTATATTTGTTTTATATGCTCTATCTGTTACAAGTGTAATATAACATAAATTATTAGCACTGTAAAGAGGTGAGTGCTAATATTCACAGAAAGTTCACAAATAGATGATATGCTGACAATGATGAAATGTGCTGCGGGAAGAACACGATATGTCAGCATTGAAAAAGGAGGATATCCGATGAATACGACGAAACAGGCACTTGAAGCTTCATTAAAAAATCTTTTGTTAAAGAAGCCTTTAGATAAGATTACGATTCATGATATTACAACGGAGTGTGGAATCAGCCGTATGGCTTTTTATTATCATTTTAAAGATATTTACGATTTGGTAGAGTGGTCCTGCTATGAAGATGCCAAGCGGGCGCTTCAGGGGAAGAAAACTTATGACACATGGCAGGAGGGGATCCGGCAGATTTTTGAGGTTGTTTATGAAAATAAGCCATTTATTATGAATGCTTATCATGCCATAAGCCGTGAGCAGATTGAAAATTATTTGTTTAAACTGACATATAGCCTGATGATGGGTGTTGTTGAAGAAAAATCGGCAGGAAAGGCCATCAGTGAGGCTCAGAAACAGTTTATTGCAGATTTTTATAAATATAGCTTTGTCGGTATGATGCTTGACTGGATTAAGCAGGGGATGAAAGAAGATTATGAGGAAATTGTTCAAAATATGATTTTGACATTGCATGGCAATGTGGCAAATTCAATTGAAAACTTTACAAAAGCGGGCAGATGATAAGTTTTTTATCATCTGCCCACTTTTGTAAATTGGAAGTTTTTGCGTGACGGCGTAGTATATGGGTATGCGAAACAGGAAAACATAAAGATATATAGGATACCGGATTGCTCCGTATGGAGTGTTTTTAGTATCATATCTGATTGAAAGGTGGTTTTATACGATGGCAGGAAAGAAACATTTCGGACTTAAAACAGCGGCAGCGATTGCGGCAGGAGCCGGCGCGGCGACTTATTTTGTAAAGAAATCCAAAAACAACGGGCAGGAGAAAAAGCAGGCGGCAGCGCACAGCACTTACCGTAATACAGAGCTTGGAAAACATGAGAAAAACAGCAAGGGAATTTACTATACAAATGGTAATTATGAAGCCTTTGCACGTCCTGAAAAACCGGAGGGTGTCGATGAAAAACAGGCGTATATTGTCGGCAGCGGTCTTGCTTCACTGGCAGCTGCCTGTTTCCTTGTGAGAGACGGGCAGATGAAGGGTGAGCATATCCATATTCTTGAGGCGATGGACATTGCAGGCGGTGCCTGCGACGGTATTTACGATGCTTCAAGAGGCTATATTATGCGCGGCGGACGTGAAATGGAAAATCATTTTGAGTGCCTTTGGGATTTGTTCAGAAGTATTCCGTCTCTTGAAATCCCGGATGCATCGGTACTTGACGAGTTTTACTGGCTCAATAAGCATGATCCGAATTATTCCCTGTGCCGTGCGACTGTAAACCGCGGCGAGGACGCACATACAGACGGTAAATTTAATCTGAGTCAGAAAGGCTGCATGGAAATCATGAAGTTATTTATGACAAAGGACGAAGACCTTTATGATAAGAAAATAGAGGATGTTTTCGATGATGAAGTCTTTAATTCTACATTTTGGCTGTATTGGAGAACGATGTTCGCCTTTGAAAACTGGCACAGCGCTCTTGAAATGAAACTTTATTTTCAGCGGTTTATTCATCATATCGCAGGCTTGCCGGATTTCAGCGCTTTAAAATTTACAAGATACAATCAGTATGAATCGCTGATTCTGCCGATGCAGAAATATCTTGAGGCTGCCGGTGTTGACTTCCAGTTTAATACGGAGGTGACAAACGTTGTCTTTGAATTTAAGGGCGGCAAAAAGATTGCTTCAGCAATTGAGTGTAAAGTCAAGGGCGTCGAGAAAGGGATTTTGCTGACGGAAAAAGATCTTGTATTTGTGACAAACGGAAGCTGTACAGAGGGGACGATTTACGGCGATCAAAATCATGCGCCGAACGGTGACGCCGAGGTGCGTACAAGCGGCTGCTGGTCACTTTGGAAAAATATTGCAAGACAGGATCCGGCTTTCGGACGTCCGGAGAAGTTCTGCTCGGATATTCATAAGACAAATTGGGAGTCGGCGACAGTGACAACGTTGGATGATAAAATTCTTCCGTATATTACAAATATATGCAAGCGTGATCCGAAAACAGGCAAGGTTGTCACGGGCGGTATTGTCAGCTGCAAGGATTCAAGCTGGCTTTTAAGCTGGACAATTAACCGTCAGGGGCAGTTTAAGGCGCAGGATAAAGATAAGGTATGTGTGTGGGTATACGGCCTGTTTACCGATGTGCCGGGCGATTATGTGAAGAAGCCGATGAAGGATTGTACAGGCAAGGAAATCACAATGGAATGGCTGTATCATATCGGTGTGCCAATCAGTGAGATTGAAGATTTGGCTGAAAACAGCGCCGTATGTGTGCCGACAATGATGCCTTATATCACAGCCTTCTTTATGCCGAGAACAAAGGGCGACCGCCCGGATGTCATTCCTGATGGCTGTGTAAATTTTGCGTTTCTCGGACAGTTTGCAGATACGCCGAGAGATACTGTATTTACGACAGAATATTCAGTGAGAACAGCGATGGAGGCTGTTTACGGGCTGCTCGGTGTCGACAGAGGTGTGCCTGAGGTGTGGGGCAGCGTTTATGACATACGTGAACTTTTGGACAGTACAGTGAAGCTGATGGACGGTAAATCACCGCTTGAAATCGAGCTTCCGGGCCCGTTAAATATGATTAAAAAACCGTTCCTTCACTTTGTCAAAGGGACGGTCATTGAAAAACTGCTGAGAGAACACGGCATTTTGAAGGATTCAATGCTCTCATAATACCGGATAATAAGCGCTATAACAAAGGCCCGCGGCTAGTATGGAAGATACCATTAGCCGCGGGCTTTTCATTATTTTTTCTTTTTAGATTTTGAAGCTGTATCATTCTGAGAAGCTCTTAATTCGTCCGCTTTGTCTTTCATCTTATCGCGGAAACGCTTCTTTTTCGGATGTACGAGTGCAGGGCCTCTTAATGCTCTGACATTCGTAATGTAGATACCGCTGACAGTTGCCTTGATCTCCTGTTTTACAGGAATCATATCGAAGATTTTGTTGTCTGCGATGAGAATCATCACCTTCGGGCCGACCTTTGCTTTAACGATAGGCACCTTAGCCATTCTTGCATACTTCGGTGTTGCGTCGACAACCATCTGAGGCAGACCGGCTTTATTAAACCGCATCTTCTTTTTATCAATGACGAGCATCGTTACTGTCTGTGAGGCAGCAGCGATTTTCTCCTCTGTTTCATCCATCTTTTTCTGCTGTTTCTTTCCCCAAATCGCAAGGAAGATAATCAGACCGATTAAAATAACGGCAATGACAATCATTACGATTGCGAAAGGGCTGAGTGAGAACAGTACAACTGGTGATAGTGTCACGAAAGTCCCTCCTTATTTTTCCTCTGACGGCATCTGCAAACTGCAGACGCATACTAATGAAGATTTTACCATCTTTCGTCTGAAAAGGAAATATATAAATCACAATATTTTTAAAAATTTATGCTTCTTTCATATAGTCCGGGTGTTTTTCACGCATTTTTATAATGATATCCCGTGTATAGGCGGCTGCGTGTTTTTTTGTCTCCTTGTCAAGGTCGGCCAAATTGAATGGTTTTCCAAATTCAAAGACAACCGTTGTCTTTTTGATTGCCGGAAAATGATTTTCAAAAACTTCTTCCGTGTTTGTAATTGCTACAGGAACAACGGGGCATTTACCTTTTTCGGCAATTTTTAAACTGCCTTCCTTAAAAGGAAGGAGTTCTTCATCTTTAGAACGTGTGCCCTCCGGGAAAATAAAGACAGATGAGCCGTTTTTTATAAGTTCAATGCCTTTAAGAATCGTTTTCATGCCTTCTTTAATATTATCCCGGTTTAAAAACAGACAGTTTAAATACCACATCCACCATCCGATTAAAGGTACCTTTTTAAAGGATTCTTTGGCAATAAAGCCGGTGTTATTTTTAAGAAGCGGATAGCTTAAAATAACGTCAAAAAAACTTCGATGATTGCCGACATAAAGCACCGGGCCGTCTGCCGGGACATTTTCAAGACCTTTGACAATGATTTTTACGCCTGTGATTTTGCGAATCACTGTAAATACCCATGAAATAAAGCGCTGGGAAGCTTTGGCGCTTGCCTGCGGGTTAAACTTTCTCATAATTGCATAAATAAGAAACTGAGGCAGACTTATAAAAAATACTAAAACAATGAAAAGAATACAAGTAATAAACTTAATCATACTTCATCCCCCGTTCTGCCGAAAAGGATGCATGTGCTTTTAAGCTGATTTGCCAGATTTTCTGTCAGCATATTCGATGTATAGCGCCATGCCCAGTTTCCGGAAGCTTTTCCCGGTGTGTTCATGCGCGCGCTGCTGTCTAAGCCAAACAAATCCTGAAGCGGGAAAATGGCATATTTTGCCGTGGAGGCAATAGCGCCTCTGATGAAATCCCATGTGATAATGCTGCCGTCACAGTTAAAGTAGCGGCGCACTTTGTCACGGACTTTTTCGGTTGTATGCTCATACCAGCTGCGCGTTGTATCGTTGTCGTGGGTTCCGGTGTAGCAAATACAGTTTTTAATAAACTGATGCGGCAGGAAGCTGTTTTCTTCGGAATTTTCAAAACCAAACTGCAATACACGCATACCCGGAAAACCAAGCTTGTCGCGCAGTGCTTCCACATCGTCTGTAATAATGCCAAGGTCTTCGGCAAAAATCGGCAGCGGCTTTTTGCAGGCTTTTTCTGCCGACTTAAATAAGGCTGCGCCAGGACCTTTAATCCACTTGCCGTTAATGGCTGTTTCTTCGCCGTAAGGTACGGACCAGTAGGCGGCAAAACCTCTGAAGTGATCGATTCTTAAGTAGTCGGTCAGGGAAAGCTGGCGGGCGATACGCTCACACCACCATTCATAGCCGGTTTTTTTATGGGCGCTCCACAGATAGAGAGGATTTCCCCAAAGCTGGCCTGTTGCGCTGAAATAATCCGGCGGTACACCGGCAACATTTTTCGGGAAGCCTTTTGTGTCAAGCTCAAATAATTCTTTATGTGCCCATACATCAGCGCTGTCCGGCGATACGAAAATCGGAATATCACCGATAATTTTAATGCCGGCGGCATTGGCATAGTCTTTTAGCTGATGCCACTGTATTTCAAAAATAAACTGTATAAATTTGTAGTAGCCGATATCGTCGGAACAAAGCGTTAGCGCTTCTTTTTTTGCGTCAGCTGTCAAAAATTTATACTTTTCTTCCCATTCGAGCCATGAAGCGCCGTGATGCAGATTTTTAAGTGCCATAAAAAGGGCATAGTCATCAAGCCAGCCGGCAGATTTTTTGCAGAAGCTGTTATAGTCCTTATGAAGCGCTGCATCCGTACTTTCTTTAAAATATTCATAGGCTGTCTTAAGGAGTGCTGTTTTGTATTCAATCGCGGGACCGTAATCTACAGCCGTGTCGTCCCACGACGGACAGTCGCATAGATCCTCTTTTGTGAGAAGGTCTGCTTCAATCAGCTTGTCCGGGCTGATAATGAGCGGCTGTCCCGCAAAAGATGAAAATGACTGGTACGGCGAATCTCCGAAGCCTGTAGGACCGAGGGGCAGGCATTGCCAAAGCGTCTGTCCGGCTTCTTTGAGAAAATCAATAAATTCGTAAGCACCCGGTCCCAAATCACCAATACCGTAGGGGGACGGGAAGGACGTCGGATGAACTAAAATTCCCGAATAACGGACGAAAGTATTTTTTGAACTTTCCATAACTAAAACCTCCAAAAATATCGGGGCGTCAAAGCTTTTGAGCCCGCATCTGTCTTTTAGTATAGCACACCGGCAGTACTTTTGCATAGCATGAATAGTAAAGGGAGAAGATTGGGGAAGCTATATGGAAAAGACAGGTCAGATGCCGTGGATGAAGGATGAGGAGATGGACGATGACGGGGTGCGCAGCCGCGGCGATTTAAGCTACATGAAACGGCTTTTTATGCCGATGAGCATGGAAATTTCAGCTTATGTGACGGAGGAATGTGACAAGCTTGAATACGAGGGAAGTTTTATGTTTGATGAATGTCCCGACAAACAGGCGCTTTATGAGACCGCGGCAAAGGTGAAGGAAAAGGCGTCCTACCTTGAAAATATGTATCGTCCGGTGCTTGAGGAGGATGAACAGTTTAAGATGGGCGGCCACTGTGTCAGCTGCAGGGGGATGGAGAGCTGGCTTGATAATCTTATATGGGTTATTTTATGCGGTGAAATATACAGCCGCAGGCGCAGATATTTCAGAATCAAGGCACGTAAAATGCGCGGCGGATTTTAAGAACGTCAGAGCGGCAGAAGCGGGCGGCGCGGTCGTCAAAAAAGCAGATTTTAGACCGCCGGAAATCATAGGTTTACAAATACAAAACTTTTTGTATAAAATTACTTGATTTTTTCGGCGGTCTGTGTATAATAAGGTTGTTTGCTAAAAATAAACTTTTTGTTTACACATACTTATCTGTCAGAACCGGAGGCTCTGGGAAAGGAGATATTATGCAGATAGGAGAAAAGATAAAGCAGCTTCGTATTAAAAACCAGCTGACATTGGAGGAGCTTGCCAACAGAAGCGAGCTGACAAAGGGCTTTTTGTCGCAGGTAGAGAGAAATCTTACATCGCCGTCTATTGCGACTCTGGAGGATATTCTCGAGGCGCTGGGAACAACGCTTGGAGAGTTTTTTTCAGAGGAAAAGGATGAAAAGCTTGTCTTTACAGCTAATGATTTTTTTGAAAACTTTCAGGATGACTATAATATTTATTATGTCGTGCCAAACGCACAGAAAAATAAGATGGAGCCGATTCTTATTCATTTGAAGCGCGGGGGCAGCTCTGAGGAAATCCGTCCAAATGAGGGCGAGGAGTTTGGCTATGTGCTTCAGGGAAAGATAAAGCTTCATTACGGAGAAAAAGAATTGATTGTTAAAAGAGGACAAACATTTTATATTAAGGGCGATAAGGCACATTATTTATCCAATGACTGGGATATGGATGCCCGTGTGCTGTGGGTATCCACACCGCCGACATTTTGACGGGAGGAAAATAGGATGAAAAAGCTGATTGAATTAAAAAACCTGACGAAGAATTTTGAAGATCAGCAGGTTTTAAGAGGCATTAACTTAGACATTTACGAGAATGAATTTTTAACACTTTTGGGGCCGAGCGGCTGCGGAAAGACGACGACCTTAAGAATTATCGCAGGTTTTGAGGAGGCAAGCTCAGGGGAGGTGCTTTTTAACGGCCGGGATATATCAAAGCTGCCGCCATACAAACGGGAAGTCAATACAGTTTTTCAGAAGTATGCGCTTTTTCCGCATATGAATGTGTTTGACAATATCGCATTCGGTTTAAATCTTAAGAAAACAGACAAAAAAGTTATTAAAGAAAAAGTCAAACAGATGCTTAAGATGGTCGGGCTTTCCGGCTATGAAAAGAAAAATGTGACGCTGCTTTCCGGCGGTCAGCAGCAGCGCGTCGCTATTGCCCGCGCCCTTGTCAACGAGCCGAAGGTACTTCTTTTGGACGAGCCTTTGGGTGCTCTTGACGCGAAGATGCGCAAGGAAATGCAGGCGGAGCTTAAGAAGATTCAGAAGGAAACAGGAATTACATTTATTTTTGTCACTCACGATCAGGAGGAGGCACTCTCCATGTCGGATACGATTGTTGTTATGAATGACGGCATTATCCAGCAGATCGGAACGCCGACAGACATTTACAATGAGCCGGAAAACCGTTTTGTCGCTTCATTTATCGGAGAGTCTAATATTATTGAGGGCACGATGATTAAGGATTTTCTTGTTGAGTTTGACGGTGTTGAATTTGAATGTGTCGACAAAGGCTTTGAGGATAATGAACCGATTGAAGTTGTGCTGCGTCCTGAGGATTTGGATATCGTAGCGCCGGAAGAAGCAAAAATTACAGGAACGGTGAAGTCTGTGACCTTTAAGGGTGTCCACTATGAAATTGTTGTGGAAACAAAAAAACGGGATTACCTCGTCCACACAACAGACTATGCAAAGCCGGGACTTTTTGTCGGTCTGAAGCTTGGACCTGAGGATATTCACGTCATGTACAGAATGGGGAATTACTGATGAAACACTTTAAACATTTTACAAAGCCTTATCTTATATGGTCGGCAGTGATGATTGTCATCCCGCTTTTAATGATCGTGCTTTACGCCTTTACAACAAAGGGGAATGATGTGGCTTCGTGGCAGTTTTCTTTGGAAAACTTCGCCCGTTTTGTAGAGCCGACATACTTAAGTGTCTTTTTAAAGTCCATAAAGCTTGGTGTCATTTCAACGGGCATCTGTCTTTTGGCAGGTTATCCGATGGCCTATATTATTTCAAAATGCAGCGACAAGGTGCAGGATATGCTCATTCTTGCGGTGACCGTGCCGATGTGGTTCAATATGCTTTTAAGAACCTATGCATGGATGAATATTTTATCGGACAATGGTATTATCAACGGCATTTTAAAGCGGCTCGGCTTTGAACCGGTAACGATGATGTACACGGATTTTTCGGTGATTTTAGGACTTGTCTGCAATTTCCTGCCGTTTATGATTATACCGATTCACACGTCCTTAAATAAAATGGACAAGTCGCTCATTGAGGCGGCTTATGACCTTGGCGCCAACAAGCTTCAGACATTCAGAAAGGTTGTGTGGAAGCTTTCCATACCGGGTGTTTTAAATGGTATTATTATGGTATTTTTAATGTCCATATCTACTTTTGTCATACCGAAGCTTTTGGGCGGCGGTCAGTACGTGCTTATCGGAAATCTTATAGAGAACCAGTTTGTTACTGTCGGCGACTGGAATTTCGGCAGCGCCATTTCGATGATCCTTGCCGTCATTATTATTTTCGGTATGCGGCTTATGAAAAAGATAGACATTAAGGAGGCGGATTAAGATGCGGGGACTTAAAAAATTTTTCTCAAGGTTTTACGTTGCCTTATGCTTTTTATTTTTCTATCTGCCGATTGTCGTCATGATGGTATTTTCATTTAATTCGTCAAAATCACTGTCAAACTTTACAGGCTTTTCACTCCGGTGGTACGAGGAGCTGATGGATAATTACGAGATTATGTCAGCTGTTTTTGTATCGGTGACGATTGCTCTTTTAGCGACGGCGATTTCGACAGTTTTGGGGACACTGACAGCTATCGGCCTCAGTAAGTCGAAAAAATTTATGAGGGAATATTTATTAAATGTAAATAATTTTCCGATTTTAAATCCTGAAATTGTGACAGCCATTGGCGTTATGCTTTTATTTACAGCGCTGACGGTGCCTAAGGGCTATGTCACAATGCTTTTGGCACACATTATGTTTTGTACGCCGTACGTCATTACAAGCGTTTACCCGAAAGTGAAGGTGCTTGATCCGAACCTTGCCAATGCGGCAATGGACTTGGGGGCGACACCGTTTCAGGCGCTCATCAAAGTTATTATACCGATGATTCGTCAGGGCGTTTTTGCAGGAGCGCTTTTGGCTTTCACAATGTCCTTCGATGATTTTGTTATTTCATATTTTGTGACGGGCAACGGCGTTAAAAATATTTCGATTGTTGTTTACAATATGTCAAAGCGCATGAATCCGACAATCAATGCTCTTTCGACGATTGTGATTGCAGTTATCGCAGTTGTCGTTCTTGTGGTGAATGTGATTCCGGCGATTAAGAAAAGTAAATCAAAAAAGTTAGAGGAAGAAGCGTAGATGAAAAAGTTCATAACCGGCAGTTTGATAATTTTAGCCGCAGGGCTTTTAGCCGGCTGCGGCAGCTCCAAACCGAAATTAAAAATATACAATGCAGGCGAATATATCGACCAGGATTTACTTCAGGAATTTAAAGAAAAATACGACTGCAAAATTATTTATGAGACCTTTGAGTCTAATGAAATGATGTATACAAAGATTAACAGCGGCGAGTTTTACGATGTGCTTGTGCCGTCTGATTATATGATTGAGCGTCTTATTGAAGAAAAGGCATTAAAGCCCATTGACTGGGACAGACTTTCAAATAAGGATAACCTGATGCCGGAGGTGATGAATCAGGCCTACGATCCGGGCAACGTTTATTCCGTGCCTTATTTTTGGGGGAATGTCGGTATTTTATATGATGAAAATGTTGTCGATGAGGCCGATCTTTCTGCTGGCTGGAATATTCTTATGAATGAAAAGTATAAGGGCAATCTCTATATGTATGATTCCGAGCGGGATTCCTTTATGGTTGCTCTAAAGGCGCTCGGCTATTCCATGAATACGACCGATGAGAAGGAGATTCAGGAAGCTTATGACTGGCTTCTGCGCCAAAAGGAGACGATGGATCCGATTTACGGCGGTGATGAGATTATGGATAACATGCTTGCCGGCAACCGGGCTATGGCTGTCGTTTATTCCGGAGATGCCGCCTATATGATGACAGAAAATGAAAATCTTAAATTTTATGTGCCTGAGGAGGGGACAAACCGGTGGTATGATGCCATGGTTATTTCCGAAAAATGTCAGAATGACGATCTGGCGTATGCTTTCATTGATTTTATGTTAGACGAGGCTCATGCCACGGCAAATACATCGGAAGTCGGCTATACATCGGCGGTGACGGGAGCTTATGAGGAAATGCTTGTCAGTGATTATGAGGGCATTTCGGCTTATGCGCCCAGAGAGAGTGATAAGGACGAGGTTTTTCACAACCAGCAGCCGGAGATTAAATCGCTTTTTGCCGACCTTTGGACAAAGGCAAAATCAAAATAAGTACTGCTTATAAAAATGTTGATATAATTTAATATATCTAATTAATGTCAATGCGTTGACAAATTTTTTAAAATGAGATAGGCTAACTTTAGAGTTCAGATGACACTTATTTTAAAGGAGAATGAATATGAAAATGGTTTCAATCGCAGATGAGTTAGCATCAAACACATATCCGGGCAGAGGTATTATTATCGGTAAGACGCCGGACGGAAAAAAGGCAGTGACTGCTTATTTCATTATGGGAAGAAGTGAAAACAGCCGCAACCGTGTTTTTGTGGAGGACGGCACAGGTATCCGCACACAGGCTTTCGACCCGTCAAAGCTTGTTGATCCGAGTCTTATTATTTATGCGCCGGTGAGAGTTCTTGGCAATAAGACGATTGTGACCAACGGTGACCAGACGGATACAATTTATGAGCTGATGGATAAGCAGCAGACATTTGAGCAGGCTTTAAGAACGAGAGAATTTGAGCCGGACGCACCGAACTATACACCGCGTATTTCCGGTATTATGCATATTGACAACGGAAGCTATAATTATGCCATGTCTATTTTAAAGAGCAATAACGGCAATCCGGATAGCTGCTGCAGATATACATTCGCTTACACAAATCCGGCTGACGGCGAGGCACATTTCATTCATACATATATGGGCGACGGCAGTCCGCTGCCAAGCTTTGAGGGCGAGCCGAAGCTCGTGGATGTTGAAAATGACATTGATGTGTACACAAATCTTTTATGGACAAACTTAAACGAAGATAACAAGGTTTCTTTATTTGTGCGCTATATTGATATTGAAACAGGAAAATACGAAACAAGAATTGTGAATAAAAATCATTAATCGGAGGTTTGTGAAGATGAAAGAATTTGAATTAAAATACGGCTGTAACCCAAATCAGAAACCATCACGCATTTATATGCATGATGGCAGCGAGCTGCCAATTACTGTGTTAAACGGCAGACCGGGCTATATTAACTTTTTAGATGCATTTAACGGCTGGCAGCTTGTCCGTGAATTAAAAGAGGCGACAGGACTTCCTGCGGCGACATCTTTTAAGCACGTATCGCCGGCAGGTGCAGCTGTCGGTCTTCCGCTGACAGAGGTTGAGCGCAAAATTTACTGGGTAGATGACATGGGCGAGCTTTCACCGCTTGCAAGCGCTTATGCGAGAGCGAGAGGCGCGGACCGTATGTCCTCCTTCGGCGATTTTATTTCTTTATCTGATGTGTGTGATGCGGCAACAGCTAAAATTGTAAAGCGCGAGGTATCTGACGGTATTATCGCGCCGGGCTATGAGCCGGAAGCGCTTGAGATTTTAAAGGCAAAGAAAAAAGGCAATTATAACATCATTCAGATTGATGAAAATTACCGCCCTGATCCGATTGAGCACAAGCAGGTATTCGGTATTACATTTGAGCAGGGAAGAAATGAGCTTGCCATCAACCGTGAGCTTTTAGCAAATATGGTGACTGAAAATAAAGAGATTCCCGACAGTGCCAAAATTGATTTGATTATTTCACTCATTACATTAAAATATACACAGTCCAATTCCGTATGTTATGCAAAGGGCGGACAGGCAATCGGTATCGGTGCGGGACAGCAGTCAAGAATCCACTGTACACGCCTTGCCGGTCAGAAAGCAGACAACTGGTTTTTGCGTCAGTGTCCGAAGGTGCTTGACCTTCAGTTTGTGGATAAAATCGGCCGTGCCGACAGAGATAACGCCATTGACCTTTACATTGGCGATGATTATATGGACGTTCTTGCAGATGGCGCATGGGAAAAGATTTTCAAAGTAAAGCCGGAAGTATTTACGGCAGAAGAAAAGCGAGCATGGCTTGATAAAATGCAGGATGTGGCTCTTGGCTCCGACGCATTCTTCCCATTTGGCGATAACATTGAGCGCGCTCACAGAAGCGGCGTGAAATATGTTGCACAGCCGGGCGGTTCCATCAGAGATGATAATGTCATCGAAACATGCAACAAATACGACATGGCAATGTGCTTTACAGGTATCCGTTTATTCCATCATTAATTAAAAATTTCGGTGAAAATGCCTATTTGACAGACAATTATCTGCCAAATGGGCATTTTTGTATTGCGCTGCTTTAGTAAAGTAATATATAATAAAACATATAATGCGGATAAAAATTTATGTATAACACGGGGGTGTTTTTATGCGGAGAAATGTATTTTTAAAATCAGCGGCGAGAAAACCGTTGAAGTCGCTTATTGTATTTCTGCTCATTGGAGTGAGCAGCTTCGGCTTTATGGTAAAACTTGTCGAGTATATGGTCGTGACCGGTGAGACGGCAAAGCTTGAGGAATACTATAAGCCGGTCGGGCGGCTAAGGCCGGAATCCGTAGAGGCTGATTCGACAGCAGAAGGCGCAAAGCTTCTGAAAACAGATCCGGCAGTTGACTATTTGGACATTAACCGGGAATATATAGGGGTAATTGATGGTATACCTGCAGGTGATGCAGATAATACCTTGAATGATCTGAAAAATATAAGTTATTTTTACGGAACGGTCATCAGTAATCCGGATCTTATGGAGGATAAAGATTATGGTTACAGCGGTCCCGGAACATCGGGAAACTACACATATTTGTCAAATGTCAATGTGCGTATTGACGAAGCTGTAGCCGGTTTTGAAGAAAATATCCCTGTCGGTGAGGAAGTGACAATAAAATATTTTTCAGATTTTAAGCCGGAGTCTCTGCCAAAAAAGGGAGAGCAGTATCTGTGGCGTGCGGAGATTACCCGTCATTCGTTCGGATATTTCGGTGATACAGTTTTGGCATTCCGGGCTGTAGGTATGGGTGACGGCACTTATTTTTATCCGGTGGAGGACGGTGAGCCTCAGATTGCAAATCCTGATATTGTTGTGGATATGAAAACGCGCATGGAAAGTGTGTATAATTCTATAATGGTGACAGCAAAAGATATGACGAGAATGCCTTCATTTTCAGATACTTTTTATATTGAAAAGGGACGTGCACTGAACCGGACGGATGATATGAATAAAAATCAGGTTTGTGTCATTCATAAAACATTTGCCGAAAAGAGAGGCCTTGATATTGGCGATAAACTTCAGATTAAAATTCATGAAGGTATAAATACAACTTTTAGTACGGATAAGGCACTTGAGGAGGCTGGCCTTAATGTTGAAGATATGGCTTCATGGGGAGACAGCGAGTGGACTCAGTATAATGCTTTAGTGAAAAATGAACCGAGAGTGATTTCCGAATGTCAGTGGGATGGCGGTTCGACGGATGTTAATCTTGAGATTGTCGGGATTTACAACTCTTATGACGAAAAAACCGGAAGTATTGGGTATGAGGCAAAAATTTATATGCCTGACAGTCTTGTGCCTGCAGAATGGCCGAGCTGGATTAACATGTATAATTTTACTTTTATCTTAAAGTCAGCAGATCATATGGATGCTTTTATGGAAGGCACGGGTGCCATGCTTGAAGAAATCGGTTGTGTTCCGGAATTTGAAAAGAACGGCTGGGAGGATTTTAAGGCAGCAGTGGGACCTTTACGTCAAAGTGTTTTTACAGGCGTCATTGTATTTGCCTTAATTCTTACAGCGGTTATGGCATTTGGCGTTATTTTCTTTATTTATATTCATAAAAGCAGTTGGACGATGGTGCGTCTGCTTGGAAAATAAAAAGGCAGCGCAGCGCGTATGCTGATGGAGACATCTGCAGCGACTGCCGCACCGGCGATTGTGATTGGCGGATTGGTATCGTGGCGCTATGGACTTAAGCAGGCATCAGAGACGATGGCAGGTCTTAGGGAAATGACATTGACAGCAGGAGAGGTGACTGACGCATCGGCAAAAACTGTAGCAGCTGTCGGAGAAGTATCGCTTCCGATATACTGGCTTTTCGTCATGTGTGCCGGTGTTATTATCCTTTGGATGGTGATGATGTCAGTGGCTGTCCATATGCTTGGACGCCGTTCTCTGATGCAGGTGATGCAGGGGACTGCGGCAAAGATAAAAAAGGCAGGTAAGACGGAGATAACAGATGACTTATCAGAAAAATTACCGATAGCTGAAGATAGTATATTAATAAAGCCGGAAATCTCCGGCAGCATAAAGTCGGAAATTTCCGGCAGTTTAGCAGACGCAGATGGTACATCTAAGGTTAGTAAAACAGTACATGTTGCTCAAACCGGCGAACGGGCAGGTGCGGGACAGGGAGTGAGATATATATGCAGACATTTGGTGCGCACAGCAGGCCGGGGAATGATGGTTGTGATTGTGCTTGCGGCATTTATTTTTGGTCTTGGCTGGTTGCAAAGTACTATGAAGCTTAACGAGGAGAAAATTGAAACATTATATAATACGGTTGAGATGACAGGAAATATTGTGCCTAAACAAATGGCTGTTTCTGTTTACGATAAGGTGGGTAATATTCCGAAATGGGCGGTCACAGATTTAGAGAAGACTCAACGTTTTTCGGAGATTTGTGCACAGACAGAAGAAGATGTTATAATAGCGGCTGTTGATGAAAAAAATCAGGAAACGGGGAATAACAGCTATGGCAGCGGTGATCCGAATGCGCTTGTAATTAATCATAAAAATGCTTATAAGCCTCTGAAATCAGGGACAACACAGATTGAATTTGCCGATGGATATGATATGTCCATATTTGAAGCAAAAAAATATGATCCCGAAGCAGAAACTGTGATTATCCGCAAAGATGTTCTTGAAATGCTTGGCAGTGCTGTTGGTGACCGTGTGAAAATTATTGTCAGCCGGAAGGGGACATTTATTACAAATCCGGAGTCAAGAAGTCAGATTTATACAATTGCCGGAAGCTTTACAGAAGAAGCAGAACCATCGGCTTATCAAGTCATCATGCCGTCGGGGGCTTACGAAAATCTTGTAGGAACGAGCGGTGTTTATTATACCGATGTGGAATTTTTGGCAAAGGCATCTCAGAACAGGAAAATTGGTGAGTTCAAAGCAGAGATAAAGGAAATTCTCAGTAATTATTCATCTAAGGATTATATAGAAGTTGATTATAATTTAAACGAGAGCGAGCTGACAAATGCCGTTGAGCCGCTTGAGAAGAATAATACGCTGATGCGCGTACTTTATCCGATTGTGCTTGCTGTGGCAGTGCTTGTGACAATGCTTTTATGCGTGCTTTTGACAGTGCAGTCGTATAAGGAGACAGCTATTATGCGGGTGCTGGGCACAACGAAGCTGAGAATCGGCGTTATTTTAAGCGCGGAGCGTCTGATTGTGTGTACGCTCGGGCTTTGCGCCGGTGTGCTTGTTTCATGCTTGACATTAGACGGAATAAGTGAGAATATACTCATAACAATAATGGGCTGTGCGGCTATTTGTCTTGGGTTCGGCGCTGCGGCATCAATCATCAGTGCGGCAGTATCTGTGAGAAGGCGGCCGTTGGAATTTCTTCAGGTGAAGGAATAGTCCGGTTCTTTAGGAGGAATAAGCTATGAAGATGATTATTGCAATCCTGCATAAGGATGACGAGATGGATACGATTGATGAATTGACACAAAATCGTTTTTTTGTAACGAAGCTTTCGACAACCGGCGGATTTTTGAAAAATAAAAATACGACAATCATGATTGTCACAGATGATGCAGATGTGGAAAAAGCACTTGAAATTATTAAGACAAATTCCGGCGAGCGAAAGACAGTGTCCTATACAAATCCGGGACTTGTTTCGGGAAAGGGCGCCATCAGTTCTGTTAATTCAGTTCCGATTAACGTGAATGTGGGCGGCAGTACGGTATTTGTGTTAAACGTCGAACAGTTTGAAAAGTATTGAAAATTAAAAAGCGTCCCTGCGGTATATCGGTCAGTGACCGGGCTGTGGGGACGCTTTTTGGGCGATGATTTTTCAAAGGCGATATAGACAAAAATATCATCAACATCACGGAAGGCGTATGGATTTAGCGCGCACGCCGAATAAAGCGGCGGACAAGTCAGTACAGCAATTTTTGTATGTTTTTTCACAATGAACACCCCTGTACATTGACTGATAATATATTCTGATTGTATACTAAGTAGAGAAAAACTTCAAATGAAAAGTCTGTTAAATGAGGTAGGGAACATGGAAAATAAGAAGGCTGTGATGAAAGCATATGAGGAAATATTAAAACGGGAGCTTGTACCGGCGATGGGCTGTACAGAACCGATTGCCCTTGCATACTGTGCGGCAAAGGCAAGAGCACTTTTGGGCGTGCTGCCGGAACGTGTTGTTGTCTTTGCAAGCGGCAATATTATTAAAAATGTGAAAAGTGTCATCGTACCGAATACGGGCGGTGCCAGAGGCATTGAAGCGGCAGCAGCTATCGGTATTACTGCCGGCCGTGAGGATTTGGAGCTGGAAGTGCTCTCAATGGTGACGGAGGCGGAAAAAGTATTTTTCAAAAAATATTTAGAAGAAACACCGATAACGATTAAGCAGTCAGAGTCCAAAGCGACACTTGATATTTTTGTGAATGTTTATAAGGGCGATGAGAGCGCTGCTGTGCGTATTTCAGGAAAGCATACGAATATTGTATACATGAGAAAAAATGATGAAGTGCTGCTTGATCAGACCGATGTCAGCGATTGTGATGGCGAAGTGCAAACATTAAGTGCCGCCGGTGTGAGTGATAAAGCCGGTAGTTCGGATGCTCCAGATAAAGCCGCTGGTTCGGATGATTCAGACAAAGCTGCCGATACACTGTATGGATATTTGAATATCCGTGATATTTATGATTATGCCGACAGTGCGGATATAAGCCCGGTGGAAGCTGTCCTTGACCGGCAGATTGAATATAATACAAAAATTTCTGACGAGGGGCTTCGAGGTGATTACGGTGCCAATATCGGCAAGGTGATTTTAAAAACATGCGGCAGTGATGTACGCAGCCGTGCGAAAGCGCGGGCGGCGGCCGGTTCAGATGCGCGGATGAATGGCTGTGAACTTCCGGTTGTTATTAATTCAGGCAGCGGCAATCAGGGACTGACAGTTTCTTTGCCGGTGATTGAATATGCAAAGGAAATTGGCGCTGAAAAAGAACGGCTTTACCGGGCACTTGTCCTTGCGAATCTGACGGCGATCCACCAGAAAAAGGGTATCGGTTCTCTGTCGGCTTATTGCGGCGCGGTCAGCGCCGGTGCGGCAGCAGCGACTGGCATTGCTTATCTTAAAGGCGGTGATTTTGAGACGGTGGCGCACACACTTGTCAATACACTGGCGATTACTTCGGGAATGATTTGTGACGGCGCAAAGGCTTCCTGTGCGGCAAAGATTGCGATGTCGGTGGAGGCCGGTATTCTCGGCTATGAAATGTATTTAAACGGACAGCAGTTTTACGCCGGAGAGGGACTTGTGTCAAAGGGCGTTGAGAAAACTATTCAGAATATATGTACGCTTGGCCGGGACGGTATGAAGGAGACAGATAGAGAAATCATACATATGATGACGTGCGTTGATTAAAATGGGGCGATTTTTAAATCGCCCCCTCGTTTTTTGTATTTATCTGTCCCATTTTTCACATAAAGCCATAAGCTCTTTTGTAAAAGCACGCAAATCTTTGTTGGCGCCGCCTTCATTGTGGGAAATAACCTTATCAAGAAATTCTCCGGCGTTAAGCAGCTCTCTGTAAACCGGATTCATGCTGCGGACGCCGCTTTCGCCCGTCTTTTTCGGTATTTTAACCATATTGCCCTGTACGGTGCATTCGCCGGTCATCAGGTCATAGACCGAGCCATTGTATGGGGCAACGGCATTTAATGAAAGCTCATCTCTCAGACGTTTTGCAAAGATTTCACATACGTCATCTTCACCGTGGTTAATAAAGACGGTGTCCGGCTTATTTTCAAAATGCTTTATCCATGTCATAAGACCGTTATTATCGGCATGTCCGCTGATACCGTCAAGCTGGCATATCTCTGCCTGAATCTGAATCGTTTCTTCAAAAAGACGGACAGACTTTGCACCTTCCACAATAGCGCGGCCAAGTGTGCCGTAAGCCTGATAGCCGACAAACAGGATTGTTGATTCCGGCCGCCAGAGATTATGTTTTAAGTGGTGGCGTATACGTCCGGCTTCGCACATGCCGCTGGCAGAAATAATCACCTTTGGCACGGTGTCTTCGTTGATTGTTTTTGAATCATCGCTTGTAATCGAAACTTTCAAATCTTCAAAATTAATCGGGTTGATACCTTTATCAAGAAGCGCAAGTGCTTCACTGTCAAAATATTCCCGCATACTCTGAGTAAATATCATTGTTGATTCTACGGCAAGCGGGCTGTCCACATAAACCGGAAAATGGTCGTGGCCGTGAATGAGATTCTTTTCTTTAATTTCCCTCAGAAAATAGAGCAGCTCCTGTGTACGGCCGACGGCAAAGGATGGAATAACAACATTGCCGCCGCGGTCAAGGGTACGCTGCAGAATTGGCACAAGCTGGGAAATGTAATCAATGCGTTTGTTGTGGCTTCTGTCACCGTAGGTTGATTCCATAATAACATAGTCGGCTCTGTTAAAATAATTCGGATTGCGGATCAGAGGCTGGTCTGTATTGCCGATATCTCCGGAAAAAACAAGTGTTTTTGTGATGCCGTTTTCAGTGACAGTGACTTCAATGCCGGCAGAGCCAAGAAGATGGCCCGCATCAATAAAGCGAATTGATACCTCAGGGAATATCTGATAGCTTTTGTCATAAACACAGGGAACAAAAAGCTCTGAGGCATGAATGGCATCGTCCACTGTATAGAGCGGCACGTAAATATCACGGCCGGCACGGCGGTTTTTCCTGTTGCGCCACTGGGCTTCAAATTCCTGAATATGTGCCGAGTCCAGAAGCATAATGTTACAGAGACGGCACGTTGCGCCGGTAGCATAAATCTGTCCGCTAAATCCTTCAGCAGCAAGAAGTGGAAGACGACCGGAATGGTCGATATGTGCATGTGTCAAAAAGACGCAGTCTACATCGGCCGGCGCCAGCGGAAATTCACAGTTTTCATAAGTATCCGGGCCCTGCTCCATGCCGTAATCAATAAGTATTTTGTGGCCCGCAACAGTTAAAAGCGAGCAGCTTCCTGTGACCTCGTGGGCCGCACCTAAAAACATAAGTTCCATATAAACCCTCCAATCTGCCGTTTCCGGCAAAGCATAAAATGACTGACACAGTGCCGTTTCCGGCAAAGCATAAGATGACTAGGACAATGCCGCATCCTTAAATGCTGCTTCGACAATGGCGATGGCATCTAAAGAAGCTTTGTGCCAGCGGTCGGCTGACAACGCCCCATGAATCATTTTATGAAAAGCCTCTGCCTCGTAAACCATGTTATTGATGGCAGGCGCTTTGTAAACCACTTTTTCCCGTCCGTCATTAAAATGAATGATAATTTCTGACGGACTTGAAATCTTATCAATAGTTATATAGCCGGCCTCGCCCTCGATGCGGCTTGGCACAAATGAATTTGTAATTTTTGAATAGCTGATTTCTCCGATAAATCCATCATAGGTGGCGATGATTTCCCCAAGACCATCGACGCCGTTTTTCAGGCGGAGATTAAAGCAGCGGCATGCTTTAGGCATACCAAATAAAAATGCCAGCATATAAACCGGATAAATGCCGATATCTAAAAGAGCGCCGCCGCCCATTTCAGGATTAAAAACGTTGGCAATAATACCGTTGTTGAAATTGTCGTATCTTGAAGAATACTGGCAGAAGGAAAAGCTTACCCGGCGGATTGTATCAAGCTTTGGCAGCGCGTTTAAAAGTGCTGTGTAAGCCGGATCAAAAGACGGCCGCATTGCTTCAAGAAGAACAACACCATGCTTTTTGGCTGTGTCTAAAAGTGTGCGGTGCTGTGATAATGCTGTTGTCATCGGCTTTTCGCAGAGGACATGTTTTTTATGCTCAAGCATCATCAGCGCCTGTTCATAATGCAGGCTGTTTGGCGATGCAATATAGATAGCATCGACATCAGTATCATCCGCAAGCTCTGATAGTGAAGTATAAATTTTCTTAAAAGGGACTTTACTGCAAAAGGCTTCGGCAGTTTCCGCCCGGCGTGAGCAGACGGCCTCAAATTTAAAAAGTCCTGTTGAGGCTGCAGCATCGGCAAATTGCAGCGCAATTGCACTCGTTCCGATAAAACCAAGTCGTACCATATGGAGTCCTCCTGTAAAATAGATATACTTTTATTATGACACTTTTGCACGGTGAACACAAGACAAAACCATAAATTGAACACAAAAAAAACACTATTTTAACGAAATTTTTTCACAATTAAATCCGTAAAATTTCACAAATTTTTCCTAAAATATTTTTAGCTTAAGTGGGACGGGGCAAGGCTCTGACCTGCAAATATAAGAAGACATCATTTGAAGGAGGTAAAACAAGTGATTGAAGTAAATCATCTTGTCAAACGCTATGGCAATCACAAAGCCGTGGATGACTTAAGCTTTAAAGTGGAGAAAGGGCAGATTTACGGTTTTCTTGGGCCAAACGGCGCGGGAAAATCAACAACGATGAATATTATGACCGGATATATCGGTGCCACCTCCGGCGAAGTTATTATTAACGGTCACAATATTTTAGACGAACCGGAGGCTGCCAAAAAGTGTATCGGCTATCTGCCGGAAATTCCGCCGCTATATATGGATATGACAGTGAAAGAATATCTTGAATTTGCGGCAGAACTTAAGAAGATTCCTAAAAGTGAGCGTGCCGGTCAGATTTTAAAGGTTGTGGATATGACAAAGCTGACAGATATGATGCCGAGACTGATTAAAAATCTTTCAAAGGGCTATAAGCAGAGAGTCGGTCTTGCCCAGGCGATTTTAGGCTTTCCGCCGATTATTATTCTCGATGAGCCGACCGTCGGTCTTGATCCGAAGCAGATTATTGAGATCCGGGATTTAATTAAGATGCTTTCAAAAGAACATACAATTATTTTAAGTTCTCATATTCTGCAGGAGGTCAGTGCAGTCTGCGACCACATACTTATTATTTCACACGGCCGTCTTGTTGCCAGCGATACGCCGGAAAATCTTGAACATATGATGAACCGGGATAATACCCTCGAAATGGAAGTGAAGGGCACAGTCGATGAAATCAGAAATATTGTTTTTGATGTCTGCCCTTCGGCCGAGTTGGATAATATTTCATCGGAGGAAGGCATTGTCCGTTTTACGATTAAAGAAAATGACAGCGCGGATATCCGGGAGGCGCTTTTTTATGCTTTTGCAGAGCGTCATTGTCCGATACTTACGATGTCCATGAAAATTGTTTCACTGGAGAAAATCTTCCTTGAACTGACAGCAGGTGACGGCGAAGCGCCGGAGGATGCCGAAGCGCCGGAAGATAGCGAAGTACCGGAAGATACCGAAGTACCGGAAGATGCTGAAGTACAGGAAGAAGGCACGCTTTTGCCGGAACAAGACTATAATGAGCAACAGGAGGAGTCAGAGCATGACGGCGATTTATAAAAGAGAGCTTAAATCTTATTTTAATTCGATGACCGGCTATGTGTTTATCGCATTTTTTACAGCATTTATGGGTATTTATTTTATGGCCTATAATTTATACAGCGGTTATCCTTATTTTTCCTATGCATTAAATTCGACGATGACAATCCTTTTGATTGCAGTGCCGGTGCTGACGATGAAAAGCTTCGCGGAAGACAAGAAAACGAAGACAGACCAGCTGCTTTTGACAGCGCCGGTCAGTGTGACGCAGATTGTTCTCGGAAAATATTTTGCGATGGTAACAGTATTTCTTATTCCGGTACTGATTTCGTGCCTGTGCCCGCTGATTATTAAGGCAAACGGCGAAGCTTACCTCCTCACAGATTATGCGTCGATTCTTGCATTTTTCCTGCTGGGATGTATATTTATTGCCATCGGTATGTTTATTTCCGCACTGACAGAAAGTCAGGTCATTGCCGCGGTCGGTACCTTCGGTATCCTTTTTGTGCTTTGCTTATGGAGCGATTTAATCAGTTTTTTGCCATCATCAGAAATGGGAACGGTCATTGGCCTTCTTATTTTTGTGACCGTATTTGCACTGATTGTGTGGGGCGTGACGAGAAACTGGTTTGTGGCGGCAATACTTGAAGCTGCCGGTATTGTCTCATGCTTTTTAGTTTATATTTTTGACTCATCGGTATTTCAGAACGGCTTAAGCGCCATTCTTTCAAAAATAGATATAAGAAATGCTTTTGATAATTTTGCGTATAACAATATTTTTGATGTTACCGGCCTGATTTTTTATCTGTCGATGAGCTTTATTTTCATATTTTTGACAGTACAGGTGCTGCTGAAAAGAAGATGGAGTTAGGAGGACAGATTTATGAACAGAATTAAAAAGTTATTTACTGACAAACATTTTAAGCACGGCAGCTACAGCATTATGATTTCGGTAATCGTCATTGCTATTGTCATTGTCGCAAATATGATATTGAACCAGCTGCCTGCCGGTGTACGCAATATCGACATGACAAGCACAAAAATTTATGATATCGGCGATACGTCAAAAGAAGTGATTGGAAAGCTTGATAAGGATGTAAAGATTCATATTATTGCAGAAGAAAAAAATATTGATACAAGAATTTCACGCTTTATTGAAAAATATGCCGATATGTCCGACCATATTTCAGTAGAGACAATTGATCCGGTACTGCATCCGTCAGTGCTTGAAAAGTATGATGTTTCTGAAAACAGTATTGTCGTGTCCTGTGATGAGACAGGAAAAACAACATCCTTTACATTTAGTGACGTGATTGTCTTTGATCAGATGAGCTACTATTATTACGGACAGTACAAGGAG
>SAMEA3387468__coassemble_2136_pt1 | contig 27110 bp, 24 predicted proteins | sample SAMEA3387468__metabat2_low_PE_040 | metagenome-assembled genome bin SAMEA3387468 (sample SAMEA3387468) | Felis catus | biome: Faeces | place: United Kingdom | collected 2012 | reverse complement strand
ATTTTAAATGGGAAGATTTAAAAGGAAAGACTGTCCTCGGCGGCAGGGCAGGTGGTATGCCGCAAATGATTTTTGAGTATATTTTAAAAACAAACAATATCGATCCGAAAAAAGATTTAACGATTATTCAAAATATTGATTTCGGCGTCACTGCCGAAGCCTTTGCAGGCGGCACCGGCGATTATACCGTAGAATTTGAACCTTTCGCCTCCAGCCTTGAGCTTTCCGGAAACGGTCATGTCATCGCCTCTCTCGGTGTTGACAGCGGCTACGTTCCATACACCTGTTTTTCAGCTTTAAAAAGCTACATGAATGAAAATCCGGAGATTATTCAGAAATTCACAAATGCCATTCAGAAAGGTCTTGATTATGTAAACTCACATACACCCGAAGAAATTGCAAAGGTGATCAAGCCCCAATTTAAAGAAACCGATGATAAAACACTTCAGACAATTGTTGCCCGATACCATGAGCAGGACACATGGAAAGAAGACACTGTCATGACCGCAGATTCTTTTGAACTGCTTCAAAATATTCTTGAAAATGCCGGAGAACTCTCCGCCCGCGTTGAATATGAGGATTTAGTGACAACAAGCTTTTCTGAAGCGGCAAAATAGCTAAAAACAGCGGCAAAACAAAAGTGTGCTTCTCATAACCTGTATCAGAAGCACACTTTGCTCACCCAAACATTCTTCCCACTAAAAGCAACACCGTACTTATAAATTTCCTTAACACCTTTTTCAAACATATCTGTATCATATTTTTTGTCTTTAATTTGCTGCAATGCAATTTTTGATAATTTTTTAAGTTCGGTTTCAGAACAATTTTTACCATACTTTAACTCAATCAGTATTCCCGGAAGGCTTCTCTCTTTTGGCATCAGCTGAAGGTCATAGCGTCCGTTGCCGGATTCCCTGTTTGACGTAGCATAAAAATCACCGAGTAAAGCGCATACGCCCAGCATGAACCCATGATAAAAATTTTCTCCGACAGTGTCATACACGCTCGCCGACTGTCTTAATAATCTTTGAAGCATTTCCCGTAGTTTTTCACTGTCACCCGAATAAACCGCTTCCTGAACAGATACCGCTATCGACTGCGGAATCATTCCATCCAATTTTTGAAGAATTTCTTTATCATACACAAAAGAAATTTCTTTATTTGGCAGGGCAACCTCACACATAAAATCACCATTAAAAGACGGTTCTGTTTTCAAAACTTTTAAATAGCCCGCAACAAGTAAAAAACTGTATATTGTTGACGGATTATTTTTAATTTGCGGATAAATCACACTTGTATCAATATAAGTCACAAATGATTTTCCACTTACAAGAAACGTCAGTTTTTCATAAATCTCCTTATCAGCCTCAGCAATAATTTCACCAATAATATCATTACTGCCGGTAGACTGCCAAAAAGCTCTCGGTTCACATTCATTACTAAAGTAATTGATCACTGACCACGGATTAAAAATCTCATTCTTTCCAAATCTATAGCCATCATACCATTCACATATTTCTTTATATTTATCTTCCGCTCCGTAATATTGCGCCATCTCCATAACTTCCTCTGACGTAAACCCAAAATATGTGCTGTATTTCTGATCTAAAACAGAATGGATTACAAGATTATTCAAACCGCTGAATATACTTTCCTTAGCCACGCGGAGAATACCTGTCAGAAAACCATAGGACAAATGCTTATTATCTTTAAATCCGCCCGAAAACAGATTCCGCATAAGAAGGATCACTTTGTCATAATAATTTTTCATATATCCCTGCTGTATAGGAATATCGTATTCATCAATAATGATGATCGGCGCAACACCGTAATGTTTGTGAAGCATACGCGACATATTCATAAGCGCACCCGAAAGCTCTACCTCATTCATATCGCCGGCAAGAAACCGTTCAAATATCTTTTTATCATAATCGTCACACTGTTTGCTTGTCCGCAGCTCAATATGCCTGTAGGCTTCCTTTGTAAACAATTCTCTGATCGCCTCAAAGGTTTTCTCCCATGAGTCAAACTTAACATCTTTAAAGGTAATAAAGATGACCGGATATTTTCCCTGGTAATCACGATACTTTTTCCCGCAGCTCCATATTTTTTTATCTCTGAAATACACCGACGTATCTTTATCTGTCTTTTCAAAAAAAGTTCGCAGCATATCCATGTTCAGCGTCTTTCCAAAACGCCGCGGACGTGTAAACAGCGAAACCATCGGCCTCTCATCAATAAATTCTTTAATCATCATCGTTTTGTCGATATAATAATATTCCGACGACGCCCTGCATATACGCAACCTTTTCAGGCGCCATTTCAGAAAAGCCGTTCTTCTGTATAAGTTCTAAAGCTTCATCCATTGTCAGAAAGCTTTTGGCAATCTGACGCGCAATTAAAACTAAAACAAGCGTATGATTTTCCACCATTTCTGACATACGGTCAAACTTACCGGCCTCATCATCTTCCAGTTTTCGTCCCATATTATTTTCAAAAAGCCTGTGTAAATCTTCTTTTTTATACAGACCTTCTATTTTTTGAACATGAAAGCCCGAAAAAGACATATCTGTCCGGGTGATAACAATCATCTTCCATTGAATTTTTAACAGCTTTGAAAATGCCTCGTCAATCATTCCGTCAAAGTTATCAATGACAAGAAGTGTCTGCGTTTTGGCAGTCAACTCGCATAGAGCTTTTGTTTTTCTGAAAAAATATTCTTCGTCACTTTCTTCTTTGTCCTTTTCACAGCCTCTGATGCAAAGCTGCATATCATCATTGATCGTTCCACATATTGAATCCCTGAACTGCAAAAACAAAACATCATCAAACCGTTCAGAATAATCATTTATAAATTTTCGTACAACAGTACTTTTGCCGATGCCGCCCATACCGGTTATAAATATGAGTTTTTCGCTGCTCTCGTACCAGTGGCATAATTTTTGACATACATCCGCTCTGCCTGTCACAGGCTCATTATTTGACACATATTCCGAGCATATCAGCTGCGGTATCTGTGCATACTTTTCTATCTCATAAAGCCCGTTAAGCACTTTCGCCATTTCAGAATACCGCGCTTTGTAATAGGCCTGAAGTGTATGGTGAAAAAATGCAGTCAGTGCTTTATACAATTTTTGCTGATATGTTGTCTGCCATTTCAATTTTGAATAATCATATTCAGCCTCAAAGCCACAGTCTGCGGCGCCCGGCGCCCTGCCAAACAGTAAGTAAAAAAGAATTGCCCCAATACTGTAGATGTCCGTATGTCTGCCGATATGTTTGATGTCCCCGATTTTTTGTTCCATCGGCGCAAAGTCCGTCGAACAAGCCAGCTTATATTCCGCAATTGCTTCTTTTTCTCCGATCGGAATGAGTGCATCAAAATCAAAGAGCCATATAAGCTCCGGCAGTTCCTTGTCTATCAATATATTTTCAGGCTTAATATCCAAATATAAATAACCTTGCTTATGTATTTGCTCAATACGTTTCGCTATACTTATTACAGCGCGGACGGCATCCTTCAGCGAAGCAAAAACCACGTTTGACAGCACATTGCCTTCTGTGTACGATGAAATTATATATACTGTGCCATTGGCTTCATACATATCAAAAACATGCGCCGTATAATTTGTAAGTCCTGTTGTTTCATGAAGAAAATGCGCCGTCTCAAAGGATTTTCTCATTCTCATTTTATAGGCCTCAAACCGCTCATTCTCACCATTTTCGGCAATGAGGACGCCCGCTTCACTCCTGCGAAGATGTAATTTATACGGAAAGCATTCCTTAATGCGCACCGTGCTTTTTACTCCGGCATTATTCACATAATAACCATCATAAACAATGCATGAACCCCCAAAACCAACCGTCCTTCCGATGACAAAGCGCATCGTTCCGCCGCTGCTGTTTTGAGCCGTAAGCTCTGTATTTATTTTTAATGGCTGTCGCTTTTCCATCACTTATCATTCCCCGTAAAATAAATCCATATCTGCATTTTCAAAAAACAATTCCCTCATATAATCCCGGAAAGTACACAGCGGACTTTCTGTCCTTATCGCCATAAGTATAAGAAAATCATATGGATTTCCCGGATACAACCTTTGATAATTGGCTGATATTAAGTGATTATCTATCGTCATCATGCAGTTTTTTTCTTCCCCGCAATCTGTCATATAATTTCCTGAAGACAGCGCGCGTTTTATATAAAATCTGTAAAACACAAGCAATATCATCAATTTTCGGACACGCTCATACGATACATGTGCCCCGTTTAAAATTTTGTTTAACCCATCTCTGTCAGGAAATGCTTCTTCTGCCAAAGGGTGCAGCAGTGCATTATCTTTTAATATTGCTTTAAGCCCTCTGTCTTTATAATAATCTGTAACATAATCCCCATAAAGCCCCAATATCTGCAAATAAATTCCCGTAATAGAATCATCTGCCCTTAAACGCTCCCTTCTGCCATGATATTTTTGCTTCGCCGCTTCTTCCTTATTAAATAACTCATAGAGCTGTTTTCTCTCTTTTATGGCAAGCCCCTCTTTATCACCGCTGCCCTGAATTTCTTTCCATAGTGTCTGTATAGTCTCAAATGCCGCCGCATTGTTATAGGCAAATTTTTCGAAATTTTCATTCAAATATGCAATAAGTTTCTCCGGCGTCTCTATTTTCTCGACGTCTTCCTTAATGAAATCTGTATAAATTAAATCCTCTCCGCAAATTTTATCCGGCTTCATAAGCTTTAAGCCTGATAAAATTTCTTCTGTCTGTGTATAAGTCAGCCTATTTTTTAAGGCAAAGAAATACACCGCTTCCTGCATTAAATGACAGTCAATACCTTTTGAAAGACAGATTCTGCGAAAAAAATCATCCGCCTCGTCCACATTCAGTTCAAAGGCAAAACAGAACAAAAATGGGATTTTTGAATTTCTTTCAATCCGCTTTTTTTCCGTATACCATTTTTTAATATTTCTCGGTACAGGTACGCCTGTCCGTTTAAAGCGGCTGACAATAAATGTGACTTTCTCATCAACATTCTCCATGCTGCCTTTATAACCGTGTTCTGATATGAAGCTGTCCAAAGCCTCATCAAAAGTACGAAACTGTCCTGTAAGCTTTTTCAATTCATCAATATAATCTTCTTTTTCATATAGCTCATACGTGGCCTTTTCAAAAAAATCGGTATAATATCCCATCGCCGTCTCCATCTCAATAATTTTAATTGATTGTAGCATTTTGTGCCGGTTCCTACAAGAAAAAAACACCCGCGCCTGCTTGCGTTAAGCCGGCGCGGGAAAAGAGATAGCATTATTTCATTTTTTTGTATCTTTCTGCCATTTCGTCTAAGCCAACCTGCTCTACAAGCGGTGCTTTGCCGAAAGAACCAAATTCAACGATTAATGTGCCGACAGCCTCTTTAACACCCTTTTCGATGCAGGCAATGATTGCCGCAACATCATCATCCGGAATATTGCCGTACATTACAGTGTCCATGATTGGTGCAAGAAAAGCTCTCGGATCAAACTGATCTTTCTTTGCTTCAAGAAGCTCGTAAATACCGCCGATAGAAGCGCTTGTACGCTTTTCAGGATATTTTGCGAAAAATTCCTTCATATTTCTTGTCACAGCAAGACGGATATCTGTATCAACATTAATCTTGCCGATACCGCAAGGAATAGCGGCCTTAAGCTCGTCAATGGAAATACCGTATGTATTTGTGAGACAGCCGCCGAGCGCGTTAATCTCATCAACGATGTATTTCGGCACTGTTGATGAGCCGTGGGAAACAAGGGCACAGAAAATACCTTCATGATTTAAGCATTCTCTGATAGCTGTCGGAATTTCTTTTCTGAGCTTGACATCCTTGCCTTTAGATGCGCCGTGCATTGTGCCGTAGGAAATAGCTAAGGCGTCAACGCCTGTCTTTCTTATAAAGTCAATGGCGCTCAGCGGATTTGTATATGTGGATGTATTGGAAAATACGTGGTCTTCAACACCGGCCAGAACACCGAGTTCGCCTTCAACACTGACGCCTCTTTCGTGGGCATATTTTACAACCTCTCTCGTCAGCTCTACATTCTCATCAAACGGCAGTGATGAACCGTCAATCATAACCGATGTGTAGCCGCCGGCAATGGCTGCCTTACATGAATCAAAGTTTTTGCCGTGATCAAGATGAAGGACAACCGGGATTTCCGAATCTGCGCCGTATTTTTTCACAGCGTCCGCGATGTTTTTCGCGCCGACAATTTTATCCTCCAGTGTAGCGTTTGCAAAATCAACACGTCCGCCCATAAAGCCGTTGGCAAGATCTGCGCCCTGCAATATTGCAGCGGAACGGAACATTTCGTGAACCTCAATCACTGCCTTTGCCTGAGCAACAGCGTTGACATTAAATGCGCCCTGCGCAAAATGATATTTGTTGACTGTTTCAAGAAGTGGTCTTAATGGAATTAATGCCATTGCTTCATCCTCCTATTTTTCAATTTTAATACCTTTTACAAATGTATCACAAACATTATAGTCTTTGTCAAGAATCACAATGTCTGCATCCTTACCTGTAGCAATACTTCCGATTTTATCATAAACATTCAGAAGCTTCGCCGGATTTCGCGTCAGCAGAGGCACAACCTCCTCCAGCCCGCGTCCTGTAAAGGCGAGAAGATTTTTAAGTGCTTTTCCTGTCGTCAATGTGCTGCCTGCTCTTGAGTTACCATGTTTGAGCCTTGCATCGCCGTCCTCAACGATAACCTCATTTACACCGAGCATATATTCGCCGTCAGGCAATCCTGCCGCCATAATCGAATCTGTCACAGCGACAACTCTGTCATAGCCCTTTGCCTTCAGCAAAAATCGGACTGTGCCCGGATGGAGATGACGGCCGTCACAGATAGCCTCACAGTAGATATCTGATTCAATCACCGCGCCCATAATGGCCGGAAAATGCTGGTGCAAAAGCTTCATTGCATTAAATGTATGGGTTGCTGCACCGGCGCCGTTATTGATACAGCGCCATGACGTTTCATAGTCCGCACCGGAATGACCGATGGCAACCGTCATGCCAAGCTCACGCATTGCCGGAATCATCTCCGGCACGCCAGAAACCTCCGGCGATACTGTAATATAGCGGATATTGCCTTTGGCACACTGCTGATATTCTTCAAGAAGTTCCTGATTCGGGCTTATGAGCAGATGCTCCGGCATCGCGCCCTTATATTCCTTTGCAAGGAAAGGACCCTCAAGATGAATACCTAAAAGATTCGCACAATTTTTATGGTCTTGCATATGCTCAAGCGCATAACCGATACTCTTTTCAGTTTGTTCTTTTGTATCTGTCAAAATCGAGCAGAGCCATGATGTTGTACCCTGTGTTGCAAAGAAATGACCGATTTTTTCAAAGCCGGCTTTATCTGCCGCGTTGACATCAACGCCGGCACCGCCGTGTGTATGAATATCAATAAATCCGGGAACGGCTGTATTGCCCTTCATATCATAAACAAGGCCGTCGTCATGATTTCTCGGATTAACGATGGCTGTAATGAGACCGTCTTCAATACAGACGTCCATCGCTTTTATTTCATCATGATGCAGCACCTGTCCGTTGACAAGCCAAGTTTTCATACTTAATCCTCCAATGCTGCCACGTATTCCGTGATTTTAAGGTTAATGTCCTTATGGGATGTCAGAAGTGATACCGGAAAATCTGATGTCGCCTCACCGTAAGCTGTTCTTCTTACAACGGCTCTGTGCCAGTTTCTGAAACAGCCGAGACGGATTTTTCTTGCATGGGAAATTTCATAAATACCAATCGTGACACAATATTTCGGCATATCTTCAAGAGCGCCGTTAAAATCACCGATGGCATTGGCTGTCCGTGTCTCTTTTGAAATTTCAAGCACTCTCGTCTTCTGCGCTAAAAATTCCTCATTTGTCTTTGTCACGTCAGCTTCATTGAAAGCGACATGACCGTTAATGCCGATACCGCCAAAGCAAATATCCACGCCGCCAAGCTTCTCAATAAGCTCTGGAATATAGTCAATATTGTTTGGATCAGGGAAAACACGCTGCGCTTTCGGCATCACAAGCTCCGGTTTTACTTTTGTATACACCGTTCTTTCCATAAAGCCCCTGAAGCTTAACGGATGATCCACCGGCACCCACTGCTTATCGTCTGTAAGATACTCGTCCATATTAATAAACCAGACATTTTTAAGGCTGATATTTTCCTCGTTGACCATATCAACAAAATACGGATACTGGCCGACAGGACCGACAGGACATATAAATACTGTCGTTTTATTTTCAGCATTATTTTGTTTAATTGTCTCGGCCATCTCAACTGCCATGGACTTAAAAACTTCTGCATTGTCCTTCATCACAATGACAGACAGCTTCGGATTTTTCAAAAGTTCTTCTTTTGTATACTGATAATATTCGTGACTCATAGGAAACTCCATTCCGCCGCATCAGCGGCATAAATTTGTTATTTTAAAACAATCGCCTGAGACAGGTTTCTCGGTGTGTCAGCGTCCAGATCTTTTGCAAGTGCTACATAATAGCCGACAAACTGTCCGATGTAACCGATAATCGGCGCATAGGCAAGCTCATCCCAGCCCTCTGAAAGGTTGTATGTATAATCGGCACAATCTTTAAAGTCATCGCCAAGCTCAGCACCCAAAACAACCGTAACTGCCCCGTAGCCTTTCATCTGTGTCATTAATGACACATCCTCCGCTCTCGATTTGCGGTGGCTTAAGCATATAATTAATGTTTTATCATCCACAAGGCTCATCGGTCCGTGGCGATATTCAAGGTCATAGTAGCCTTCGGAATTTGTAAGTCCCATTTCTTTCATCTTATTCATACATTCATTGGCAATACCATAGTAAATGCCCTGACCGAGTGTGATGAAAAGATTGACCTCCGGATGTTCTGTCATTATCTGTTTTGCAAGAGTATCCTGCTCTTTTAAAACGCGCTCTGAAACTTCCTTATAATTTTTAAGCGCTTCAATTTTATCTTTTTTGCCGCCGACATAATAAGCCATAATGACTGCGAGATAAATCATACTTGTAAATGAACGTGTCATAACGATACTGTCTTCTGCGGTATCCGGTGACCAGATCATATAATCATTGTACTTTTCACTGTCACGATCGCATGTAATTGCCAGTGTTGTCACATTTTTAAATTCATGAACTTTATCAATGGCCATGCGCACCTCTGTTGTATAGCTTTTTCTCGTAATCGGAAGAATAAGCACCTCACCGTCCTTAATATAGTTTTCCGGGAAGAAATAAAGCTCTGAGCACGGAACGCCCTTTGCCGGAATGTCCGTACATGCTGAAAATGCCGCTGCTGCTGCCTGTGCAAGATAAAGTGATGTACCGCAGCCTGTAAAAATTAATTCCCTGTATGTTTTGCCTGATTTAAAAACTTTATCAAGTTCTGCGTAAATATCCTCTAATGTGTCATTGATCGCCTGAAATGAATCCGGCTGGCAGTAAATCTCTGCGTATGTAATTTCTCCGTTCTTTTTCATGATAACCTCCAAAAATAATATAAACTTATTTTATGTGCAGACCGCACTTTTCAAAAATACCGTATTTCTATGCCCTTCCCTCAGAACCTGCAAGACGTATAATATTCTTCACATCTTCTGTGAGCGCTTCATTTGCCATCTGGGACAACTTCCATGAATGTCCCTGATGATCCGTCTTCAGCGCTTCCTCATAGTGCTGTACATATTTATATCTGATTTCCGTACCAAAATTAATTTTTGCCACACCAAGGCGAATCGCCTGTTTAATAATATCCTCTCTCATTCCCGTACATCCGTGAAGCACAAGCGGTATATCTGTAATTTCACCGGCCGCCTCAAGTACCTCCAGATGAATATCCGGCTCACCCTTATAATAGCCGTGGGCATTGCCGATGCCGATAGCCAGTGAATCCGGCTGGCAAAGCTCTAAAAACTTCCGCACATCATCAATACTTGCCACATTTTTGTTTTCCATTTGTGCGCCGCAGTTATCTAGTCTTAAAAGCTCGCCGATTTCTGCCTCCACAGGCACGTCAAAGCAATGGGCTACTCTGAGCACTTCATTTGTCATAGCCGCGTTTTCCTCAATCGGCTTTGTAGAACCGTCGATCATCAATGACGTAAATCCATTCTTTAATGATTTCATGCAAATATCAAAATCATTGCCGTGGTCTAAATGAATTGCAATCGGCACGTCAACCTTATTGGCACACCACTTACATACCTCGACGAACCAGTCGTCCCCTGAATATGCTCCCGTTGCAACATAGTGGGCTAAAATCGCCGGTGAGCGCATCTGCTGCGCCGCATTACAAATCGCCCATATAATATCATAATTTCCACCCTGTGTATTAATTGCCGGTACTGCATAATGCTCTTTTCTTGCCTTAATGAGCATATCCTTTGTTGTTACAAGCATTTATTCTTCCTCCTTATTTGCACGCCTCTGCTATCATATATCAAAAATCATTCTCTGACGGCTGCCCCCAGCCGCCCCTTTTCTGCAAAGGAGGCAGGTGACGAATCACCTGCCCCTGTCATTTCTTTATTGAACTGCTGCCTCTAAAACATCGAATAAGATGTAATCTTCAAGTGGTGTCTTTTCGCAGTCACCGTTGGCAACAAAAGCATCCTGCTGAAGCTGATAGTAAGCTTTTACATCGTCCATGTTATTTTTAATAAAATCTGATGTTGTCCAGTCTGCTACATCTCTCTGCTCAAGAAGTGTATCTTTCTCAAGCTTTACTTCATCTGCAATCCAGCCGGCAACTTCTTCTGCGTGGCTGTCATCTGCACGGTAATCGAAACCTTTGTATAATGCTCTTGCAAATTTCTCAAGTGTTTCTTTGTTTTCCTCACCATATTTTGGCATACAAATCCAGCTTGAAAGGGATACTGTATCTTCGATAAATGTCTTGTTATCACAAAGCTTCACACCGTTGTCGCCTAACTCAGACATAATCTTTGTTGTATTCGGAACCCATGCCGCACATGCGTCAACGCCGCCTGAAAGCATTGCTGTGACAAGGTTTGTTGCTTTCATATCAACCGGTGTGATATCGTCCATTGTAAGACCTGCTTTTTCAAGACCTTTCTTTAAAATATCTTCACTGGATGTACCTGATGAATATGCAACCTGTTTGCCCTTTAAATCTTCGAGTGTCTCAACACCTTTTTCCTTGTTTCCGATAATTGCATCGCCGTTTGAAACGTGTGCCAGTGCAAAGATGCTTGCCTTGCCGTTGATACAGAGCTTATGTGCACCCTGTCCGATATAGCCGACATCAACCGCACCGGATTCCATCGCATTGATGATTGTTGGGCCGTCTGAGAACTGAATGAGATTAACCTCAAGTCCTTCATTCTCAAAATAGCCGAGCTGCTGTGCTGAAATAACACCGTTTAAGCTTGCATAGTCAGGCATATAGGCAACATTCACTGTTGTCAATTCGCCTGTCGGTGCCTCTGCACTTTCCGTACCTTCTGTCCCCTGTGTACTCTCTGCTGCCGGTTTTGTCTCAGTTTCCTTTGTTTCGCCACCATTACCGCATGCTGCTAATGACATTGCCATCACTGTTGCTAAAAGCGCTGCTGTTATCTTTTTCATACCTTTTTCCTCCTTAAATATGTGGGTATAAATTTTAATTGATACACGGATTTTTCCGTACTTCGTATCAAATTACTTTCTAACCTCCAAATACTCCTGATAAACCTGTCCCCAAATTTCATTCTTAAGCTCTAAGAATCGCTGGCTCATCTTCGTTTCCTGGTTTCTTGGATATGGGATATCAATATCAACAATATCCTTAATACGTCCCGGTCTTGCGCTCATGATAATAACCTTCTGTGCAAGAATAATTGCTTCCTCAACGTCATGTGTAATAAAGAAACATGTCTTCTGCTCTTTTTCCCATGTTTCAAGAAGCTCTGACTGAAGCTGTGTTCTTGTCTGGGCATCCAGCGCACCGAAAGGCTCATCCATAAGAAGCACTTCCGGATTGACTGCATAAGCTCTTGCAATCGCAACTCTCTGTTTCATACCGCCGGATAATTCCTTCGGATAGTGATTCACAAAATCTTCAAGCTGAACCATCTTTATGTACTTCATTGCAATTGCTTCTGCTTCTTCTTTGCTCTTGCCCTGAAGTCTCGGTCCGAACATAACGTTCTTTAAAACAGTCATCCACGGGAAAAGCGCATACTGCTGGAAAACAACACCACGCTCGACGCCGGTTCCCTCAATCTTCTTATTATCAATATAAACTGCACCCTCTGTCGGCATCTCAAGTCCTGCGATAATATTTAATAAGGTTGATTTACCGCAGCCTGACGGTCCGACAACACAAATAAATTCATTTTCCTTGATTTCCAAATCAACACCGTTTAAGGCAACGACATCACCGTTTCTTGTATTATAAACTTTTTTGACGCCGTCAATCTTAAGCTTTGTCAATCTCTCTTTTCCTGCCATCCCGTCAACCTCTTTTCCATAAATTTAATAAACTTCTCCATCACAAGGCCAATGACACCGATAATGATGATATAAAACAGCATGGCCGCCGTATCGTAGTTGTTTGATAATGCACTGATTCTCATACCGAGTCCGGCGATCGCACCTGTCGATTCGGCAGCAATCAATGTTGTCAGCGCAACAGAAACACCAAGACGGATTGCCGTTAAAATAAATGGTGTCGTTGCCGGGAAAATAACCTTTACGAAAATATCCTTATCCTTTGCACCGAGAACCTTCGCCGCTTTGACAAGTGTATTGTCAATATTTCTGACACCCTGATAAATTGTTACAGTCATAATAAGGAAAGTCGCGATCCAGATAACGATAATCTGTGGCTTTCTTCCGACACCGGCTGTAATAACAACTAACGGAACATAAGCGAGCGGTGGGATGTTACGGATAAACTGAATCCACGGCTCTAAAATACCTCTCACAGGCTGATACCATGCCATCAAAAAGGCAATTGGCACAGCAGTTACAAAACCAAGCGCAAATCCGGCAAGTACCGAAATCATTGAACTTACAAAGTCTTCAACAAGCGCCCCGTTTTCAATCATCTTCTGCATTGACTCAATCATTGCCGGAATAAACGGAAAGCTTCGCGCTGTTTTTGGATTAATGGAAAGAATGTACCATAAAAGGATAGCTACTGCCAGAGAAATAAGCACCCATGCCCAGCCTGGAATACTTGCGATAACGCCTTTCTTCTTTGCAGCCTTTTTTGTACCATTTGATTCCATTTCTCAAACCCCCTTCTTTTTCGCATTGTGCGTTGCGTATATTTTATTTTTAATTCGTTGTATTAAGTATAACATATTGCACACACAAAAGGCAAACTTTCTGTGCAAACGTTTGCATGTTTTGCACAATCTTATAAATCGTGATGTACCATATGTGTATAATCTTCCTCGCTGCCGTATTTATCATCGGCCATCATTAAATGAACGGCGCTTAATTTGAATGTCTGCGGCAGTGCAAGAATATTCGGATTCGGTCCGACATATTTCTTCTTTGCATCTTCAAGTGCTTCCTCAATCGTTGCTCTTGTCTTAAGTCCCATACCTCTTGCATAGCCCGGCTGTTCTGCACCACAGATATAAATTGCAGATGTATTCATCTCTGCAATATGGCCGCAGCTCATCATCGAGAAGCCGTGGAACGGATGGAAAGCATTGCAGTAACGGTATTTGCGGATATATTCCTCATTTGTCGCAAAATATTCACCGTAGCGGTTCATATCTCTTAATGTGTTCATGCCGTCATGCTGGAACATTTCATAACATTCTCTTAAATACGGCCACAATTCGTCATGGAAATAACCGTTGCATGTGGATGCACATATAATAACGCAGTTATCACTCATAATTCTCTTATGACGGATCACCTGAGCTGAGAGCGCCTGCATCAGCATAATCGGATTTGTGCCCATGCCGTCGCCGTAATGGAAAAACTGAGGCATACCAAAAACCATCACATCGTATTTCTTCGTTGCCCACGGCACATAAGTTCTCTTGTCCGCTGTCCGCCATGACTTCGGCTGCATCATTGCCGCATAACCGCTGTTAATCTCAATCTGTCTGGATTTTGTATCAAGCACTGCATCACAGCAGAAAAACTTCTTGCCCATACATTTTTCCATATGCATACCGATCTCATCAAATTTTGTACGCATTAAAGACTTGCCGCTGACAGGCACAAAGTCTTTTCTGTGCATAACTTCAGGAACGTGATGAGAAGCAATTGAACGCCAGTGTGTGATACCTGTCGCACAATGCTTATAGCCGCCTGAATAACCGCCGTAAGGATTGCCCTGTGTATGTCCGATCAAAATAGCCACATCACTGTCATACACATATTTGTTCATTAATACAGGATCGCCTCTGTCTGTCGTTCCGAGATCTACAAGATGGTCATAGTCCTCGCTGTCGTGATTGATAATCTGATGGCTGTACCAAAATTCATTAAATAATTCCTCGCCTAATACATTGCGGATTTCCTGCTCTGTATTCTTTCTGTGAAGACCGTTGGAGCAAATGAGCAAAATATCCTTTTTCTCAACGCCTGCCGCATATAACTCTTTTAAAATAAGCTTAATCGAAATCTTTCTGTGAGATGTCGGCTGCTCGCCGCCCTTGACTCTGTCCGGGAATACAATTGTCACTTTTGAGCCTTTGTGTGCCAATTCTGACAACGGCTCCATGCCGATCGGATTTCTGATAGACTCCAGTGTTTTCGCTTCCAGCTCCTCCTCAGGAATACATGGCGGATCCGGCACTGTCACTCCCGGAATAAACACATCTGTTGTATCCGGTAAATTTGCGCTGATGGTTCCCTGTCCGTATTCAAAATCCAGTTTCATAACTTTTACCTCCGATTCTTTTTGTTTCATGTATGATGAGATGTGCCGCACTTTATGTTCTGCGGTCACTTATGCTCTGCAGTTATCCATATAAATTTTTATAATTTCCAAATATTCTTCCGGATAAAAACCAATGTCACCCGAAAATCTTGTCAGTGCAATGAGTCCGCCGTCAATTTCAGGAATAGATGCCAGCATTTTTGCATTATCCGACTTAAGGCCGCCGCCATAGACAACACTCATGCCGCCGGTCACTTCTTTGACAAACTTTGCAATCTTTTCAATGTAATCTCTGTCCGGCGGTGTCTTTCCCGGACCGATGGCCCATACCGGCTCATATGCAATGATGACCTGTGACTTATCAACACCATCAAGTCCCGTCAGCAGCTGTTCGCGAAGAACATCCTGCCATCTGTCCTGTTCTTCGGCTGTCTCGCCGATGCAGTAAAGCACGGACATTCCCTGCCCGACAGCTTCTTTAATTTCCTTATTCAGAAGGCGGTTGACTGCTGATGTGTCTGCACAGCCTGCCTCTGCCATAATGCCGAGCTTATCACGTCTTTCCTCACAGTGTCCGATAATTGTCGTCTCACAGCCTAAAGCCTTTGCGGCACTTGCCGGACGATTTGTCGTAAAAGCGCCGAAGTTTCCGCCGACTGCCGTATTTTCTCTGAAAACGCTCTGGCAGCCAACCTTTACAGGGCTGTCCTCACATTTGGCATCTGCGGCACCAATCAGGTGTGCCTCCGGAAAATACATAAGAAAATCAACTTCATTTTTATCATAGCTTTTAAGCGCTTCCTGTGTCTGCGACACAATATAGCCGCCCCACTGGCTTATATCTGCAATACTGTTGACGCCGCCGTAAACTTTCGGCACATCAAATCTTTTCAAATTCAGGCATATGTGCTTCATAACTTTTTCTCCCTTTCATACTTTTCCAGTCTTGTAAACTCCGGCAGATCACCGCCGATCAGCGGTTTTGCCCACTGAACAAATTCATCAGTCACATCATTGCCGCGGGCATTAATATAGCTTTCCGGAATTTCTTTTTCATACATCATCACTTCTTCAATCGGTACTCTGAAAGGTTCGATATGATAACTGCCATCCTCGCTGTCTGTCCGCTTAAAACCAATCATAATACCGCTGTCCCCGTCAAGCGCCGCCTTCAGTGCTTCCCGTCCGGCCATCACCGCCTCATCCCTGTCTGTTGGTGACTGCCATGCAATAGAAGCCCTGCCGCAAATACCCGGCTTTTCGTTTCTCGCCTTAATGCCCAGCTTCTGAATAACAAGATTGGCAAGATGAGCGCCGACATCGCCGTAATAAATAGCTCTCTCTGTTTTAAAAACAGGCGCCACGATCGGCTTTCCGTCTTTATCTTTAAGACCTTCGCTTGCCACAACGACAACACCGCCAAGCTCATCGTAAAGCTTCTTGACATCTTCAAGAAATTCTTCTTCATTAAAAGGCCGCTCCGGCAAATAAATCAGATGCGGCGCATCGCCCTTTTCCTTTCTTGCAAGCGCGGAGGCCGCTGTAATCCATCCTGCATTCCTGCCCATCGCCTCAATGACACAAACATGAATCGGCATCGCCTTCACATCCTCGCCGACCTCATGGGTTGTCGCCGCAATATAGCGTGCCGCACTGCCGTACCCCGGCGTATGGTCTGTCACTGCAATATCGTTGTCAATTGTCTTTGGAATACCGACAACGCAAATTCCAGCATCCCTGCACGCCTCATGAATCTTTCCGCATGTGTCCATCGTTCCGTTGCCGCCGTTTAAAAGTACATAGCGGATATTGTACTTTTTAAATATATCCGGCATCTTCTTATAATCATCTTCCCACAAAGCATAGCGTGAAGAACCGATGGCTGTTGCCGGCGTCTGTAAAAGAAGCTCTAACTCCTCATCAGGCACAGTGAGTAAATCCAGAAAATCTTCTTTGAAAATCGCTCCCGTACCGCCCATCGCACCATAAACCTTATGGACTTTTTTACTTTCTTTAGCTTCCCTAATGACACCGTAAAGTGACGCATTAATGACCGGCGTCGGGCCGCCGCCGTGGACAACTAAAACATTTCCTTCCACAATACCCCTCCTCATTTATATATTTTGTTCTTTTTTCCATCATAACACACTTTATCTTTGTGCGGTTTGTTTTTTACACAAACGTTTGCATGAAATAAAACTAGTTTTTTTGCGTAACATAATTTATACTGGAAGAAGATAAAAGAACGGATCACATGACAGATTGCATAAAACAGGAGGAAATTGTATGACTTTAAAAGAGATTGCCGCTGAAGCCGGCGTTTCGGTTTCAACGGTTTCAAGAGTAATTAATAAAAAAGGAACCTCTGCGGCAAGCAAAGAGGTTCAGGATAAAATATGGGAAATTGTAAGAAGGACAGGTTATTCGCCAAACACCGCCGCACGGAATCTGAAAACCGGCCGCGCCGACGAGCTGGAAAGCAAACGTTCCCATTCTATTGCTTGTATTTTTGCAAGAACGGACGAACCAATGAAAGATACCTTCTTTTCAACACTTGCCAGAGGTATTGAACAGGAGGCCTTTAAGCATAATTATATTGTCAAATATATTATTTCATCACTGGATATCAGTAATCCGGCAACCTTCCGTCTGATTACAGAAAATCAGGTTGACGGCGCAGCCGTCCTCGGACGCTGTGACAAACAGATGCTGAGTTTTCTGAAAAAATATTTCAACTATGTCGTCTACAGCGGTCTCAACAATATCAACGCCAAGTATGACCAGATTATATGCGACGGCCATATGGCAGCTGTCAGCGCTATGGAAGAACTGTTTAAGCTTGGACATTCCAAAATCGCTTATATCGGCGAAACACATTTTGAAAACCGTTATGAAGGCTACTGCAGCGCCCTGACTTCAAAACACCTCCCCATTAAGCGTGACTATATTATAAACACACCGTTAAATACCGAAGGCGGCTACAACGGCGCCATCAAGCTTTTGAAAAATGCACCCCATGATTTTACGGCAATTTTCTGTCCAAATGACACAACGGCAATCGGCGCCATCAAAGCTTTACAGGAAAACAATATGCGTATTCCAAAAGATGTTTCACTCATCAGCATTGATGATATCGAGCTTGCCCAGTACATCAGCCCGATGCTGACAACGATTCACATTCCGATTGAAGAAATGGGACAAATGGCAGCAAAGATTTTAATTGACCGCATTGAAGGCGGACATACACTGCCATTAAAGCTTTCTCTGCCGTTTCATTTGGCAACACGGGAAAGCTGTGCCCAGCCGCGGCGGAATTATTAAGGCATAAAGCAGACAAGTCCCTATGGCATAAAAATTGCCAGTCTGCGCTTAAAGCACAAGCTGGCAATTTTCTTTCACATTAAATTTTTCAAAATAAGCATTTTCTTTCGGAATCCACTCACCGATAAACCGTGACAGCATATAAGCGCCGTTGCGTTCCAAAATTCTTTCTTTTTGCGTCTCTGCATCCAAATCAAGAAATATTCTCAAGTCATAACTATCCCTGAAATACGGATGACAGCTGTAAGAGCCTTCAATAATAATCAATTTTCTGCTGCATACACGCACGCTGTCCGTCAGCCGCTGCTGTCCGCAGTCATAGCGCTGATACTCAAACACTTCCCGCGCCTGTGTAATCGGTGCAAGCACCTCCTCCTTAAATCGCTCATAATCAATATTTCCGCCGACCTCTAAAAGACGTTCCTCCGTCTTTTGCTCAGGACGCAGAAAAAAATCATCCATATGAATCACGCTGCACTGATAGACGTTTGCAAGCAGTCTTGACAAATAGCTTTTTCCGCTGCCGCATCTGCCGTCGATCGCCGCAATGACTGTTTTTTTATCTGAATATCTTATCTTCCGGTCAATCATTTCAAATACCGGCATATAACGGATATAATCTTCGCTGATCACTCTGTAGGCCGGATGATAGTATTTTTTATAGACAGCCGAATGATGCACCGCCGGATATCCCTGCTGACGGTATGGGCCAAGATACGCATCAAGCGCCTCTTTGGAAAACGGCACTGCCCCCTGAGCACAAAGCTCACGCAGCTTCTCAAGCTTTTCTTCAAAACAGGCTGTATCACGATTGACCTGAGCTGCTGTATTCACAAAAAATCGGTTGACTGTTTCCAGACTCACATGGGCATCAATTCCCGGAAGATGAAGCCGGACAAGTCCATTGCCTATTTTATCGTATAATACGGGAAGCTTTGTTTCCGGCAGCCCTTCATACTCTTTATATAACCGGCTTAAGCTGTCCGATGGATTTGCAATCATATGCCCGCCGCCGAACTCGCTTTGAAAAACAAGCTTTACGAGATCACTGATCTGCATCTGTGGATATTTTTTTGTATGTTCTATAATAATGTCTTTGAATTTTTCTTTCATTTCTTATTCCGCCTGTCTGTCATCCTGATCACACGGATGATTCCGTGCCCGTAATCAAATTATAGGCAATCCACAGGGAAAAGTCAACGCAAATTGTCCGCAAACGTTTGAGACAAGTTTTGTACTGCGCGGTCGGCGGCACAGCAGACCATCGCTTCCCATGATGGGAAGCGGGTGCTTTCGCCGACAAAACGATCAAAAACTTCTTTATCATAAACCATAATATCCGATTTCCAATTAACAAACACTGCGCTTGAAAACTGAAAAGCATCAAATGTTTTAAAGTTTGTTTCTGCCTGCATAAATTCATCTGTGAATATGTCTTTGAGGTACTGCTTAAATTGTGCAGGCGCATCAACGTATTCAAATGCCATTTTATTTATTCTCCTGTGCTGCGTAAAATTCTTTTGCCTTTTCTGTCACATAAGATTTCCACTGCGGCTGATCTTTTGCCATACGCGGACGGATATAATTTTCAACCATACCGTCAACACCGCCGTCAATGACTTTATGTTCTGTCAGCGACATGTAAAGCGCCGGTTCTCCCGGAGGGCAGCCCGGAATCCATAAACCTTTATCTGCCCATTTCTTTGTACAGTTGCCATGAAGAATAATCTTATCCTTTGGCTTATCCGGCAATGTGTTTCGAGGACCTACAACGACTGTCGTATCTGAATTTTTCTCATATTCTCCGATGGCCTTTAATGTTTCCATATTCAGTGCCAAAAGTGCCTGACAGCTTGAACATGCGCCCTCACAACGGATGTCATATTCAGGCCAGCGGGAAGCCATATCGCCAAGATACGGAATCCACATTTTCTTATAAACATCCTCAACTTTTTCACCGACAATCTCAATATTTTCACGGTGTGTTGTGCCAAGTCCGGCTTCTTGCGCCGCACGGAAATAATCGACCTTTTCAGTATCAATACCGACAACATCGCAGGCAATCAAATCAAGGGCGACCGGATCATAGCTTCCCATAATCACGCCGACTTCAAGCGGTGTCGGGGTGTGCGGGCTGTAGCCGCTGGCAACATTAATTGCATCGACAATGTTAATGTCCGGACGGACTGCCCACCACACATCCATCATCGCCATTGTCAGGTTCTGCTGATGCATGGTGTGATGCACGCCGTCCTGAACTGTTCCTTTAATATTTTTAAGGGCACAGCTAAATACCATCGAGGCGTGGGCTTTCATAATTGGCAGGTTGATAATATGATCCGCCTCAAGTAAAAGCTTCGGAAGCTTACATTTTTTAATATTGGAGCGATAGCCTCTGACAGCCACATTGACAAGATCTTTTTCAGCCTTAATATCGTAAAGCTCAACGCCCTCCTCCTCTGCAACTTTTGCCATGCCGGATACTTCAAAGCACTCCATTGTATCACAGCCGATGGCTGCACTTTCCGCAACAACGATACGGTACGGCTGCGCCTTTTTAACTTCGCGGATGACCGCTCTTAATGTTTCCGGATTTGTGCACACAGCACTCTCCGGCGGCGCTGCATGGCCTGCGTTCGGTTTTAAAACAACCGTTTCTCCTTTTTTAATCATATTTGTGACGCCGCCTAAAAGGTCAAACACCTTTGTCACACTTGCCTGAATATCGCCCTCTTTGGCGATTGCTACTAAAGATTTCTTATCTGCCATTTTGTTTCCCTCCATTAATTATTCTTCATACATTAAAGTAAGATTTTCATCCACATGAAGCATCGGTTCAATACGCGCCTGTATTTCCTCCGGCGTATGTCCCGGTGCAATTTCTGTCAGCCACAGTCCGTCCTCACGGATTTCCATTACACCGTACTCTGTCACAATATAATCAACACATTGAAGACCTGTCAGCGGAAATGTACAATGTTTTAAAATTTTCGGTTTGCCGTCTTTTGTGCAAAGCTCCATCGCAACAATAACCTTTTTGGCGCCAATTGCCAGATCCATGGCACCGCCCATGCCAAAGGCACGTCCCGGCGAAGCCCAGTTAGCCAGATCACCGTTTTCGGCAACCTGTAAGCCGCCAAGCACTGTCGCATCAACTCTCCCGCCCCGGATCATTCCAAAAGAAATGTCATGTCCGAAAGCTGCGCCGCCCCTGACCGGCACAAATTCCATCGCACTTGCATTGCAGTAGCTTTCTGTCTTTTCAATTCCCGAAGCCGTCTCTCCTGTACCGAGATATCCGTTTTCTGTCTGGAAAAGAACACCCGGCTCGGAAAACGCGGTACAAAGCCCCGGAATACCGATACCTAAATTCACAACATCACCTGAATGAAAATAGGCGGCGGCCCGTTTTGCAATAATTTCTCTCACTGTCATTTAAAACGCACCTCCTGACCTAAAATCATGTCCACAAACGGTGACGGCGTTACAATATTATCATCGGATATTTCGCCTAAGTCAACTAAAAAATCTGCCTCCACAATCGAAAGCTTTCCTGCCATCGCCCACACCGGGTTTGAATTACAGCCCGTGCCATGATAAGCAATATTTCCGATTGGATCCACAAAACGTCCCCGCGTCAGTGAAATATCCGGGCGAAGCGCCGGTTCAAGCAGATAATCTTCACCGTCAACTGTTATTGTTTGTCTGCGCTCTGCCACAACCGTGCCGAGGCCCGTTTTCGTAAGTACGCCGCCAAGCCCTACGCCGCCGCAGCGCATGCGCTCTGTCAGTGTCCCCATCGGATTTAATTCAATTTCAATTTTTCCTGCCTCATAAAGTCCGACAGTCTCCGTATTTTTACCAATATGCGATGTAATCATTTTATCGACAACGCCGGCATGAACAAGACGTCCAATCGTCACATCCACATCACCGGAATCAATCGAAATAATTGTCAGATGCTTTGCACCGCTGTCAAGCAGGCACTGAATCAGCTTATTCGGACTGCCGTGATTGGCCTGACCGCCGATAGCGATTGTCTGTCCGTCTTTAAAGCATTTTACAATTGCCTCATAATCTGTAATTTTACTTTTCATGAAAACCTCTTATCTATCTTATTGACTTTTTATACAAATGTGCTATATTACTAATCATTATTAGACTTTATTTTTTATAAAATCACAATTTCACTCAATATACCGCAGAAAGGACTTGATTGCTTGGACATTAACCGACTCAACGAATTTATTACTCTGGCCACACTGCTTAACTACAGCAAAGCAGCCAATCAGCTTTATCTGACTCAGCCGGCTTTAAGCCGCCATATCCATGATCTTGAGCAGACACTCGGCACCCAGCTTTTTATAAGAGATACGCACAACGTTCATCTGACTTCTATCGGAGAAATCTTTTTATCCGAGGCTCAGGAAATTGTTGCCCGCTATAATCATGCCTTAAAGCTTGTCCATGAAGTATCCTCATCCTTTAAGGGTGAGCTTAAAATCGGCTGTCTCGGCACTGCCTCACAGCCATTTTTATCGGATTTTGTCATCGGTTTTACGGCAAGTCATCCGCAGATAAAGCTGTCTCTCACCTGTGACGTTCTTGAAGTACTCGTCAAACAATTAAACGATGATATTACTGACTTAGCGATTGTGACCCATGTTGATAAAAATTTCCTTATCGGTCTTGAGAGCGAAACAATTATGAAAAGCCCGATGATCGCCGTTTTCCATCCGTGCCACCCTTATGCCGGCCGCGAAAGTGTTTCTATTTCGGAGTTGTCCGGCTTTCCGATGGTCAACTTTGCCGACGAAGTTAATCCAATCACAAGTGATTTCAACCGCCAGCTTTTTAAGCGTGCCGGCGCCGATTACAATATTGTCCATGAAATTCCAAATATCGAAACAGCGATGTTTCACGTCAGTATTAACGAGGGCGCTTTTATCATGCCCGAATACTTAAAAACCTCGGCCGGCGCTTTAGTCACTGTGCCGATTTCCGATGATTTTGCCTATATAACGCTGAATCTTATCTGGAAGAAAAAAAATCCGAATATTTCTGTCCCCGTCTTTGTCGATTCATTCCGCACGTATATGCGCAACCGCAATAGTTCGCGGTAATAAGAGGGGCGGCCTCACTATTTTATTTAGTGAGGCCTCAAACATATATCTATCTGTTCAATGGTTTCAAACCAAGAATCTGTCTTGCCTCTGCCGATGTTGCCGGCTCTTTGCCAAATTCGCGGATAACTCTTGCCGCTCTTTGTACAAGCATTTCATTTGTCGCTTTCACGCCTTTGCTGTAATAAACATTATCTTCAAGGCCGACTCTTATATGACCGCCAAGCGCCAGCGTTGCATACATAATCGGCAGATGTCCCTTACCGATGCCAAAAGCACTCCATGTGCTGCCTTCAGGAAGCTTGCTCTTTAAAAACATAAGATTTTCAACAGTTGCTTCCATGCCGCCTTTCACACCTAATACAAAGCAGTACTGCCCCGGTGTCTTTAAATTGCCTTTGCCGACAAAGTAATCGACAATTCCCATCATACCTGTATCAAAAATTTCATATTCAGGCTTAATATCTCTTTCACGGCATATATCACCAAGTTCTTCAAGAAATTTCGGACTGTTCATATGAACGCCTGCCGGCATCCAGTTAAATGAGCCGGCATCATAAGAAGCCATTTCAATACCGTCCAGCGTTCTTATATGCGCCAGACGCTTCTCATCCGGCGCATCCTTTTCACCGGCTGTTGTGCAATTGATAATAACATCACAATCTTCATAGCCTCTCAGAAGGCGGATGACCTCCTCAAACTTTTCTTTATTCATCTCACCGATACCGTTATCATCCCGCACATGAATATGTACCATTGCCGCACCGGCCTTCCAGCACTTATAAGCGTCCGCTGCGATTTCTTCCGGCGTCAGCGGAATATTTTCATTCAATTCTTTCGGCGTCATTGCACCTGTCAGCGCTGCCGTAATAATAACCTTGTTATCCATCATATTGACCTCCGATTCATTACATTTTGCTATATAAAAAGTATATCATCGGCACTTTTAAATTGGAAATTCTTAAAAACAGCTCTGTTATGTAAAAAAGACATAACAAAATCGTTTATATATCTTTTGCATAAGCCTTTGTGCAAACAGCATTTCCCTTAAAACCTCTGTTCTTGCTATAATTTAAACAAAATAAAACACAAAATTACAGGAGGGTATTTATATGTCTGAAAACAACAAACCAATGGCACCTTATGTGAAGCTGCCTGAATTAGACGAGTACAAAGAATGGTTCAAAGATTTTGCTGACCTTTACAGAGAGGACGGTATTTTACAGGTCACATGGAAAACAAATGATGGCCCGATGCACCACAGCGGTATGTCACACCGTGCCATCAGCCAGCTGACAAGGGTGCTTTCACTGGACTATAAAAATGAGATTATTATTTTTACACACATCGGCGACACATGGATGATCGAATCCGATCCAAACGGCTGGGAAACTTACTCAGAGCTTCCGAAAGAGCGCTTCCAGCATCAGTATTTTGACGATACGAACTTAATCAAAAATATGGTCTTCGACATTGATGTTCCGACGATCGGCGCTATTCCGGGACCGGGTTTTCACTGGGATTCCGCAATGTTGAGCGACGTCACAATCTGTACGGAAGACACTGTGATGGAAGTACCTCACGCACAGGGCGGTCTTGTACCGGGCGATGCAATGGGATTGATGTGCCAGCACTATATGGGCACAAAACGCGGCAACTATTATATGATGACAACACGCCAGTTTACAGCAAAAGATATGCTTGACTTCGGCATGGTCAGCGAAGTCGTTCCAAAAGGAAAAGCTGTTGAACGTGCATGGGAAATCGCCCGTATGTGGAAACTGATGTCCTACGAAAACCGCACAATTATGTCAAATCTTGCAAAACGTCCTTTAAGAAAGCTCTTTGTTGATGACTTAAAGCTTCATACTGTCAGCGAACAGTACGCTTCACTTCTGCGCGTTGCAGCCGGAGAGCTTGGCGATGAAAATTCTGCACAGCAGGATGAAAAATATATCAGCCGCATTAACGATTACCGCTATGCGACAACAGATATGCAGGCACCTCAGACTGCTGAATCATGGCGCACACTGCCTTCAAAAGCTGCCGCATGGTTTAAGCATCTTGAAGAAACCGGAGAGGAAAATCCATTTGCACAAAAACCTGTAAAGCCTTACAGACCGAAACCTCAAAAATAAATACACTGCAAAAAATAACCGGAAGCTTTCGCACTTCCGGTTATTTTTTGTAAAGAGGATATGTAAGCTTTTAAGCCAAGTTTTTTTAAGCTTCTGCATACACGTCTTTGATTTTTGTTAATCCAATCAATGCAGATGCAATCAGACACATCACAGCAAATACCATATATGGCACTGTGTAGCCTGAAAATGCCGCACGAAGTGCAGCGAGCACAAGGAACGAACATGACCTTACAACACCGACAATCATATTCATACAGCTGTAAGAAACTGCAAAGTCACGGCGTCCGAATACAAAACTTGCCATAGACGGTGCAAAATTACCGTTGCCGCCAATCGCAAAACCAAGCATAAATATTCCAATATACATACAGATATCATTCGGCACAACAAGAAATGCAATGCCGACAAAGTACCAAATACCAAATAAAATCGAAGCAAGCTTTGTTCCTATTTTCTGATCAACAACACCCCAGAGCCATGAGCCGACCATACCGATCACTGCAGCAACCGTAACTGTATAGATTGCTGTATTTAACTCAAAGCCTCTTGCTTCTGTAAAGAATGCGACAAGCTGTGACATAATACCGACTGTGGCAAGCCCGAACAGGCCGTATGCAATACCGAGTACCCACACCTTCACGTCTTTTAACGCAGCCTTATAGGATATCTTTTCCTTTTTGGCCGGATTTGCTTCCTCTTTCTGAATCATGGCAGCAATCTGTGGATCGTTGTCCGGCAGGCATCCCGCTTTCTCCGGTGTATCCTGAACAAAAATCATCACTAAAACTGCGACAAAGGCAATCACGCCGCCCATAATGGAAATAGCAACAGCAATATTAAATGCCTGTGTCAGTGTATTTAAAATGATACTGATGAGTGCGCTGGCAAGATTCATACCGATTGTTGTAAGGCCCATAACAATACCTTTTTTTGTCGGAAACCAGTTTGTACAAATTGCAAAACCACAAGTAATCGAAAATGCATTAACGAATGTAACCATCAGTACAAGTGTCACTGCATACATTGCAATGCTTGTTGAATTACCATAAGCAATCATTGAAGCAGCTGCTAAAAACATCGTTGTCACAGTGACTTTTTTAAGCCCCCATTTTTCAATAAACTGCCCCCAAAATACAACAAGCAGCAGGGCTATAATGCTCGCCGGTGTGGAAATAGACAAGACAACGTCTGCATCCCATCCTCTGAAAGCTGCCACTGACGGCACGATAATATTTAAGCCGTCTGCTGTCATTCCTGTCATGAAAAACAGAAATATCACTTCAAACCCGATAATACTCCAGCCTTTTGCACCAAAATTATAACTTACTTTATTTTTATTCATTTTCTCCTCCTACTTTGGCAATGGCTTTCCTCCTCTTTACCGCATTGTACGACTTCCCTTATAAGTCTTTATGCTTTATGTTAAAAGTATAACAAAGCCGCCGTGCGATTGGAAATTCCGTTTCAGACAGTGATTATGCATTAACGGAATAGCCAATCGCCCCGGATTTATTGACCTTTTTACCCAAAAACAACTATACTTAAATTGAAGATTTTATATATTTTTACGCAATATTTATGGAGGTAGAATAATGAATTTTGTAAATTGTATCAC
>SAMEA3387468__coassemble_2123_pt1 | contig 28029 bp, 20 predicted proteins | sample SAMEA3387468__metabat2_low_PE_040 | metagenome-assembled genome bin SAMEA3387468 (sample SAMEA3387468) | Felis catus | biome: Faeces | place: United Kingdom | collected 2012 | reverse complement strand
CCTGTGATTTCCTCCATCTTTGTGATGTTTTCCATGATCTGTTCCATGATTTCGTCATTGATTTTTCTGCCGTCCTCATAGTACTGTGTGCAGGCTTCTGTTGTAATTGTGAAACCCTGTGGTACTGGAAGACCTAAGTTTGTCATTTCAGCAAGGTTAGCACCTTTACCACCGAGAAGATTTCTCATGGTTGCGTTACCTTCTGTAAACAAGTAAACCCATTTTCTTGCCATTTCTCTGATTCCTCCTAAAATGTATTAAGATTTATGGTATATTCGCACCGGATATCAATGGCTTGATGTCCGACGGTCATAACATACCTCATTCGGACATATTATACCATATATTGCGTTTCTTTTTCAAATCCTTTTTGCAATGAATAACGTACAATTTATTGTCAAAATAAGATATGTCCTGTCATTTTTGACCGAATACTTGCGATTTTAGTAAAACAGCGCCCAAAAATCAGTAATTTCACCAATTTTGTGCGCTGTTTTTTAGTTATTTTTTACATTCCGATTAAAATGCAAGCTTTTCGTCAAGATAAGCTTCAAGGTCTTCGATTTTAATACGCACCTGAGCCATTGTATCTCTTTCACGGACTGTCACACAACCGTCCTGCTCAGACTCAAAATCATATGTGACGCAGAACGGTGTTCCGATTTCATCCTGTCTTCTGTAACGCTTTCCGATGTTGCCTCTGTCATCAAACTCACAGTTATATTTCTTTGAAAGTGATGCATAAATCTTTTCAGCACCCTCGTTAAGCTTCTTAGACAGCGGAAGTACGCCGACTTTCACAGGCGCCAAGGCCGGATGGAAGTGAAGCACTGTTCTCACATCGCCGCCTTCAAGTTCTTCTTCATCGTAAGCGCCGCAAAGGAAAGCAAGCACAACTCTGTCTGCACCGAGCGACGGCTCAATAACATAAGGAATATATTTTTCTTTTTTCGCATCGTCAAAATAGGACATATCCTCGCCGGATACATTCTGGTGCTGTGTCAGGTCATAATCTGTTCTGTCGGCAATACCCCAAAGCTCACCCCAGCCAAACGGGAATAAGAACTCGATATCTGTCGTTGCCTTTGAATAGAAGGATAATTCTTCCTGATCGTGGTCTCTGACGCGCATTTCTTCTTTTTTCATGCCAAGGCTTGTAAGCCAGTCGATACAAAACTGCTTCCAGTAAGCGAACCATTCAAGGTCTGTGTCCGGCTCACAGAAAAATTCCAGCTCCATCTGCTCAAACTCTCTTGTACGGAAAGTAAAGTTGCCCGGTGTAATTTCATTTCTGAAAGACTTACCAATCTGACCGATACCAAACGGAATTTTCTTTCTTGATGTTCTCTGAACATTTTTAAAGTTGACGAAAATACCCTGTGCTGTCTCCGGTCTTAAATAAACTGTATTTTTTGCATCCTCTGTCACACCCTGGAATGTTTTAAACATCAGGTTAAACTGGCGGATGTCTGTAAAATTATGCTTGCCGCAGCTTGGGCAGGCAATATTGTTTTCTGCGATATATGCAGACATTTCTTCGTTTGTCCAGCCGTCAAGCCCTTTTTCCGGCTCAATGCCATTCTCCTGCATATAATCCTCAATGATTTTATCTGCTCTGAAACGCTCATGGCACTCCTTACAGTCCATTAACGGATCTGAAAAGCCGCCCAAATGTCCGGATGCTACCCATGTCTGCGGATTCATAAGAATCGCACAGTCCACACCGACATTGTAAGGATTCTCCTGTATAAACTTTTTCCACCATGCACGCTTCACATTATTTTTCAATTCAACGCCGAGATTACCGTAGTCCCATGTATTGGCAAGGCCTCCGTAAATTTCAGAGCCGGGATATACAAATCCCCTTGCCTTTGCGAGCGCTACAATTTTATCCATTGTCTTTTCCATCGTTATCGTCCTCTCTCATTTTTCATTGTGCCACGACCGCCGCCTTATCTTTTTGGCGTCTCATGTACTCGTATCATATTCTAGCCTGTTTGCCGTCAATTTTCAACTATTATTTCAGTAAAGCAGTTCAAGCATTGCAAGGGCATTAAATTTCTTATCAATAAAGCGCGCCATATGCCTGTCCATAATGACTGAAAGCTCAGAAAGCACCTGATCGCTGACTGTAAACGTATACAACTTTTCAATTGATGAACTTATAATATACTGCATCGTATAAACTGTCGATGCATCCGCCTCAATGACCGTGCCGCCCATCCTTTTGCACATCGGACAGACAAAGCCTGAAAGCGACGGTGAAAAGCCTGCAAATGGCGCGCTCCTTCCACACTTGACACACTCAAACACTTGCGGATATTCGCCGTTAATTGTCATCAGCTTCAGTTCAAAAATACGGCGCACAAGCTTATTGTTAATGACTTTTTTGCATAAAATACGCATCGTCTGTACTAAGAGACGCAGCATCTGTGTACAGTCTTCATTTTCACCTGCGTAATAGGCGGCAAATTCAAGAAAATAAAAGCCGTAATACGCAGCATCAAGATTCTGCCGAAGTTCCATAAAATAGCTGTCAATTTCCGCCTGAACGAGCGTGTAGGCACTCCGTCCCTCAATCAGCCAGAACCGTCCGAATACAAAGGGCTCTGTTGAACCGAGCATCGCACTGTTTTGCCGGCGGCTGCCCCGCGAAAAAGCACTTATTTTCCCGCGCTCCTTTGTCAGCAGCACAACTCTTTTATCATATTCTCCAACAGGCATGACCGAAACGACCATGCCCGTCACCATGATTTTATCCATGATTAATATTCTTTCTTATCATATCCGAAATTCTTTATAAGAAAATCGCTGTCTCTCCAATCCTTCTTCACCTTCACCCAAAGCTGAAGATTCACTTTCATATCGAGAAGATTTTCGATTTCCTCTCTCGCCTGCGTTCCGATTTTTTTGAGCATACTGCCCTTTTTGCCGATAATAATGCCTTTATGCGAATCCCGCTCACACACAATTGTCGCATGAATGTCCATCAGACGCCCGCCCTCGCGCTCTTTCATCTGCTCAATGGCAACGGCAATCCCATGAGGAATTTCCTCATCTAAAAGACGCAGTGCTTTTTCTCTTATAAGCTCTGCCGCAATCTGACGCTCCGGCTGGTCTGTAACTGTATCTGCATCATAAAACTGCGGTCCTTCAGGGAGATACTTCATAATCGAAGTTATAATTTCTTCTGTATTTTCACCTTTTAATGCGGAACACGGTACGATTTCCGCGAAATTACAAATATCCTTATAGGCGTCGATGAATACAAGAATTTCTTCTTTTTTCACCGTATCAATTTTATTAATGACAAGGATGACCGGTGTTTTTGTTTTATTAAGCTGCTCTGCAATATGGCGCTCGCCGGCGCCGATAAATGTGGATGGCTCTACAAGCCACAAAATAACATCCACCTCATTGAGCGTCCGCTCGGCAACCGTTACCATATATTCGCCCAGCTTATTTTTTGCCTTATGTATGCCCGGCGTATCAATAAATACAATCTGTCCCTCCTCAGACGTATACACAGTCTGAATACGGTTTCTCGTTGTCTGAGGCTTATTGGACGTAATCGCAATCTTCTGTCCAATCAGCCTGTTCATTAATGTTGATTTGCCGACATTCGGCCGGCCAATCAACGTTACAAATCCTGATTTGAATTCTTTTCTCATAACTGTCTCACTTTTCTAAACATTGCTTCATTTGCTTTAATCTGTGACTCACTTCCGACAACACACTTATAATCTTCTTCAACAAAGGCTTCAATAAGGCTTCCAAGCTTTCTTATATCCGAAACCTTTGCGCCAAGAAGCTCATCTCTCGTCCGCTGCTTATCTTCATAAGTGATACCGCTTAAATAGCAGGCAAGGGAACGTGCCCCCTTTGCATTCGGATTCATCGGAATATCAATATTGCTGATGGCACCGATAATATACTTTGTCATATCTCTGTCACTGCACTCAAAGTTTTTAACATACGCGGCTGCATTTTTAAATACCTCGTAGCTTTCTTTAAGCTTCGGATCTCTGTATGTGACAAAATAAGCGTCGCCGTTTGACGCAAAGCCGCACATACAGCCGTAAGCGCCGCCTTTAACACGGATTTCATTCCACAAATAATCATAATCCATAATAACTTTAAGAATTTGAAGCGCCCCATGATACTGAAAGCCCGATTTCATAAAATTGCCTGCACAGGCGTCAAACTGCACCATGCCCGGTGTCAGAAAGGCTTCATTATATTTTCCGGCCTCAAAATGGATTTTTCCCTTTTCTGCCGCACCGGTATGCCAAAGGCCGTCGAAGCACGAAAGCGCATCGTCCATTATTCTAAAGCCATCCGTATCGGCCGTCATATCGACAAGCACATTTTCCTTTCTGAAAATGCATTGGCTTACCTCATAAAGTGATGCTGTGATTTCTTCTTTTTTTGTCTCAAAATTACTCTGTAAATCTTTAATGAAATCGTAAAAAGCAATACCTGATGTTCTTTCTTTAAAACAGGCTGCCTCTGAATAATAGCTCTGCGCTCTCAGCACTGCCGCCGCATGACCGCCGGATGAAAAATACATGGAAAGTCTCGACTTCATCTGGTCAATGACCTCGCGAAGACGTTTTGCATCATCAAAGCACGACTTAAATAACATCTCCGCCGAAAGCTCAAACAGACGCGGTATTTGATGATAAAGTGCCTTGCCGCTGACAACAAGCTTCGGAAAATATGTGCCGTCTGCCTTATTTTCCTGATAAATGGCAATGTCTGTGCTTATACCGCCGGTCGACATATTAATCTCGTCTGTCAGCTCTGTATAGCTGTACTTTTCAGTATTGACATTGCCAAGCATATTTGTCAACAGTCCCGCATAGCCAATCAGCCTGTCCGGCACATGGCTTAAATCAAACAAAAGTCTTACGTAGCCGATACCATTTGTGCCGATATTATGTCGGAGCACATCCATCTCATCCACTCTGGCACTTTCGTTAATAAGCGGCTCCGCCTCTTTTTTAATATCCTCAATGCCAATCATCGGAATCTTTTCAAGTTCCTCCTGCGTAGACGGTGTTTCCTGGAAAAGCTTTAATGCCTTTGTTTCATCAATAATTTTCTGAAGTTCTTTCTCACTTAAACGGTCTTTGATTTTCTGAAGCTTCTGCGCCGTCTCAGTCTCCTGTTTTTTTGTCAGGCCGCGCTCAGGCACAAGCACCAGAAGACTTGAATGATTGCTGTGCAGTAAATATTGATCAATCAGCTGCTCAAAATAGTCTGTATGAATATATTCTCTCAAATGTTCAAATGTCTCATATACCTGAATATGGATAAACGGCTTTGTATCGTCATAAAGCCAGCTGTCACACATTTGCAGGCCGTACATAAGTCCCTTCGGATAACGGCCGAAATCAGCCTCACGGAACCGAAATTCAAAGTAATTTAAGGCAGCCTCCAGCGAGCGCTTATTTAAACCGTCTGTGACAACCTTTTCCAGCGTACTCCGGATGACCGTCATAAACTGCTCTTTGACATCACTTTTGGCATCCTTTGCCACAATTGAATAATACGGCTGACATATACCGTTATCATAGGAACCGAAAACATCCTTTGCAATGCCCGAATCAAGCAGCGCCTTTTTAAGAACGGCGCCCGGTGCACCCATAAGCACATAGTCAACAATCTGAAAAGCCATATACAAATCTGCATCAAGGCTTCCGCCAATCACGGTATTGTAAGCATAATAATACTTATCTTCCGTATCATCCTCCTCCGCAACCGGATATTTTTCAATACAAGTTGTCATTTCCCCCGGCGGCGTCTGCTTTTCAATATGCGAATCAACAGAAAGGTACTCATAGTCCGATAAATATTCCCTGTCCATATAGTCAAGCCGTTCCGCCATATCCATATCGCCGTACAAATAAATATAACTGTTTGACGGATGGTAGTATGTTTTGTGAAAATCAAGGAACTGCTCATATGTTAAATCCGGAATAAACTGCGGATCACCGCCGGATTCAACACCATATGGCGTATCCGGGAAAAGCGACTTTGTAATCTTTGCCATAAGAAGCTGTTCCGGTGAAGAATAAGCACCCTTCATTTCATTGTAGACAACGCCGTTATAAGTGAGGGGGTCATCCATATTTTCCAACTCATAGTGCCAGCCTTCCTGAAGAAAAAGCTTTTTATTTTTGTAAATGTTCGGATGAAAAACTGCATCCATATACACAGACATCAGATTTTTAAAATCCTTATCATTATAACTTGCAATCGGATAAAGTGTCTTATCCGGATAAGTCATCGCATTTAAAAATGTATTGAGCGAGCCTTTCACAAGCTCCACAAACGGATCCTTCGACGGATATTTATCAGAACCGCAAAGCACTGTATGCTCGATAATATGAGCCACACCTGTACTGTCCTTTGGCGGTGTCCGAAATCCGATTGTAAATACCTTATTTGTATCATCATTAGAAACAAGTACAACTCTTGCCCCTGTCTTTTTATGTCTTAAAAGGCCAGCCCAGCCTTTCATCTCGTCAATATACAAAGACTGCTCGCATGTATACGCCGGATGAATCGCCGTAAAATCCTTTGTTATCATTGATGCCACTTCCTTCCTGTATCTATTATCCCCGTTTAAACAATTTTAAACACATTACCTGCTTAAAAGGCCATAGCCTTTTTAAGACTATGGCCCATATGTTTTATATCAGTCGATATCATCGTAATCATCATCGTCGATATCGTCTTCCTCATGTGTATCGGCAACTTCTTCCTTTTCAGGTCTTGTAAATTTTTCTTCCTCCTCATGTGCCTCAGGCTTTACAAATTCTGTAGGCTCATAAGCCGGAATCGGCTCTGACGGCAGATTCAGCTGATCTGCAAGTGCTTCTCTGTTATTTCTTAAAATATCCATGTTGTAAGAAAGTCCGTCTAAAAGACCGTCATAATTTGTTTTTGCAACATCGAGTGTACGTCCGATAACTGTCTGAAGATTATCAATAAGCTCTGCCGTATACTCAAGAGCGCCGCGGCGGATCTGCTCTGCATCCTCATTGGCTGCATTCACTGTCGCTTCTGCCTGTTCATTGGCACTTTTCATCACTTCTTCAGCTTTGTCATAAGCACGGATCATAATCTCATGCTCCTCAACAAGTGCATTGGCATAAGCTGTCGTTTCGTCGAGCATCTTATGTGCCTGAGCTTCTGCATCGCTGATAATCTTATCTTTATTGGCAATAATTTTCTGATAACGCTTAATCTCATCCGGCGTTTTCAGTCTGAGCTCTGTCAAAAGCTCATAAAGCTCATCTTTCGGTACGATGACCTTGGACTGTGAAAACGGCTGTGGTTTACAGCTCTCAATAAATTCTTCAATTTCATCAATTAACTGTTCAATTCTGCTCATAATGGTGGTTCTCCTTTTTTATCTATTCTGACCTTTTTAACAGACGGCTATGCCGCTTTTTGCTGCTCATGTCCTATTAAACTTGTTCATCAGCTTCTCAGTCACACAGGCCGGCACAAATTTGCTGATGTCACCGTTATATGACGCAACCTCACGCACAACGCTTGAGCTCACGTAAGAATACTCGACACTAGTCACTAAAAATAATGTGTCAATTTCCGGATAAACGGCTTTATTTGTCTGTGCAAGCTGTAATTCATATTCAAAATCTGTAACGGCTCTTAAGCCTCTGACAATAATGCGGGCACCTGTCATTCTTGCGAAATCAATCAGCAGTCCGTCAAAACTACATATCTCCACATTATCAATGCCTTTTGTGACTTCTCTTAACATATTAACACGTTCTTCGACAGAAAACAACGGCGTTTTTGTACTATTCCTTAAAACGCCGATAATTAATTTATCCACCATCGCCGAAGCTCTCTGAATGATGTCAATATGTCCGTATGTCACCGGGTCAAAGCTGCCCGGATAGATTGCTGTTCTCATGCCCTGTTATTCTCCATTTTTTGTAAAAATATATGTTTATTCGTCTTATAAAGCTTTTCACGGGTAATTTCATATCCCAAAGCGTTTACAAAACTAAAATCTGTTTTCAAATCTGCCTCAATAATTATCCTCGTACAATCATCCGCAAGCGGTGACTGTGCCAAAATTTCCAGCATCTGCTGTTCAAGCTGCTTATGATACGGAGGATCCATAAATATGATATCCATCGCCGTTTCGCGAAGTGCAAGTTGTCTTAAAGCCCCTGCCGCCTCTGCAAAAAGCAGCACGCCTCTGTTCTCCAAATGCGTCTTTTTTAAATTTTCCCGGATGCACTCCGCCGCTCTTTTATCATTCTCAACAAAAAATGCTTTTTTTGCGCCTCTGCTTAATGCTTCAATACCGATGCCGCCGCTCCCGGCAAATAAATCAAGAAACCGGCATCCGCAGATGTCATCCTGAAGTATATTAAAAAGTGTTTCTTTAATTCTATCTGTTGTCGGCCGTGTATCCGCCCCCTCCGGCGTCCTCAATGGCAGCCGTCTGGCAGTACCTGCTATCACTCTCATATATGCCAAGCCTTTCTTTTATTCAATCATAAAATTGTAAGTTTATTGTTTAAAACTCTAGTATTATTTTATTATACTCCATTTATTTGTCAACAAAAATCGTTATTTTTTTCAAAAAAGAATCATTTCAGGCTTTTTTACATCATTATAAAAGTCTGCGGGCGGCAAGCGCGCCCACAGACTTCATATTTCACAGTACTTTTTTAATTTTTTCTTCGTCTGCGCTGTGCAAAATTCAGTGTAATCACCATTGCCGCTGCGATTAAAACAGAAAAACTAAATGCAATCATTGCATCGTCTCCTGTTTTGGCTGTCTCGCCGCCACCGGATGGTTTATCAGGTACATCAGGTTTCTGCGGTTTATCCGGCACCTTTGGCGTATGACTGTTTGTCACTGTAAAACCTTTTTCAGCATCGCCGCTGATTACTGATGTATATCCGTCTACAGCTTCTTCCTTGATTGTATACACAATCTTTTTGCCTGATTTGTAAACATCCAAGTCTGTAAAGCTTCCTGTCCACTGGCCGGCTTCGCTTAATATCAGTGTCTGATTGGTCTTTTCTCCATCCGCATAAAGCGTCACTGTAATTTCTTTCGGACGGATACCATCCTGATTATTGCCGTCATCCCATGCCTTTGTCACAGAAATACTTGTCTTTTCCGGTGTATAACGGTTTGTGATAACAAAGTCGTCTTTGACACTTCCGCTAATCTCAGACTGATAGTCTTTCACTGCATCCTCAGTCACTGTATAAACAATTTCCGCACCGTCTTTATACTTCGGCAAGTTTTTAAATGCCCACTTCCAGCCATCATCTTCGCTCACCTCAGCCGAAGCGACTTCCTCGCCGTCAGCGTGCAGGCGGACGGTTATCTTTTCAGGCCGTTTGCCGTCCTGATTTTCACTGTCTTCCCACACTTTAGAGCCTTTAACTTCAATGCGCTCTACATTGTTTACAAAATTCACCTCATGGTTTCCGCCGTCAATTGTACCTTCATTATTTTTTACCTCAGACGTGTAACCTTTGACTGGTGTTTCCTTTACAGTATAGCTTATGCCTGTCGGAAGTTTGCCCGCCGTCTTAGATTCACCGTGTTTCAGCGTAAAAACTGCCACACCGTCTTTAAATGTCATCTCACCATAACTTCCGTTAATCGTCTTGTCGCTCAGTGTCACCATAAACTCAAAATCTCTGCTCTTTTCACCATACGCATCAACAGTCTTTCTGACAATTAAACTTCCTTCTTCTTTGACATTTTCACGGGTATATGTCAGCTTCTCAGGTTTTTCACCTTCCTTAATTGTAAATTCCAGCCGCCTGTCAGCAATATTTGTCGGCAGAATATAGCCATCCGGCGCCTTTGTTTCTTCAAGTCTGTATTCTCCCGGCGGAAGAATTAATAAAATTTTTCCGTCCTGATCTGTTGTATATGTTCCCTTGCCGTAGCTGAGCCAATATTCTTTTCCCTGAACATCAACGAATCTTTTTGTCAATGCAAACTGTGCGCCCGGAAGCTTCACTGTTTTATCATGCTTATCTTCCTTAACAATCGTCACTTCCCCGATGGCATCTTTTGTGTTATACACGCGAGGGAAGAAAACTTCAATCACCTCGCCATTATTATGGAAAGAACTTTCATTAATCTTAAAAGGCAGCTTTGTTTCATCCAAAGCATAACCATCCGGCGCCTTAACTTCACGGACAAAATAATCGCCCCATGCAAGATTTTCAAAAGTAAGCTCGCCATTACCGTCTGTTTCTTTTGCATCGCCGACCGGTTCTTCCTTTATACGGACTGCGTCAGGATGATCTGCATCATAATCTGGATCCTGAGGAAGTATCGGTTCCTTAATAACACGATAAAGCTGGAACTGTGCCCCCGAAAGAACCGCCTGTGTCTCCTCATCCATCTTTCGAAGTCTCATTGTTCCTGTCAGACGCACATTTTCTACAACACACTCCGCATACAAAACACTCTTATTTCGTTCGTCATTTGTCAACTTTTCAGGTTCTGTCGGTATTTTGACTTCAATCGGATTCTCAAGCTTTTTATAGCCTTTTGGCGCTTCAGTTTCCGTAAGTGTGTAAGTTGCACCTCCTTCAAGCCCTCTGAGCCAGATTTCACCATTGAAATTCGTGACAAGATCCGTATTTTCACTCGTTTCATCGACAATATAGCTTCCCTCTGACGTCAGTCTTACTTTGACAGGCGTGCCATTCTTATCCTTTAAAACAAACTTCGCAGCAGAAAGCAGCACTTCTTTATCATCACCGACATATTTTTTAATAACTTTCAGACCATAGTCATATTTTACATTTGATGCCAGCTTGACAAGCCCCGGTTCTGAATTCTCGTCCGGATTTTTCGGAAATGTATTTTCTGTCAGATAAAACATCACTGGCGTCTGATCCAGTTTATAGCCTGCCGGCGCTTTCACCTCAACCAGATAATATTTTCCAAAGTTTAAACCGCCTAAAGGTTTGCCGTCTTTATCCTTCATATTTTCCAGCTTAAGAATACCGTCTTTATCTGTCGTTCCGACGCCAAGGCAAGTATCCTCGCTGCCGTTATTTTTGCCAATAATATCGACGGACTTTAATTCTTCAGGGTTCGGATTTGTTGTCCCTGCGGCACCCACTTTGAGAAACAGCTTATAAACAGCACCCTCAAGTCTCTTGCCGCCTTCTACGACTGCACCGTCATATATCCAGCCATCGCCATGCTTATCACTGCCAATAATATCAGGATGTTCTTCTGCAGCATCATATTTCACAAGCATTAATTGTGCTTTCTTCTGATAGTTGAAAACAATATTATCTTTAACGATATGTTCCTGCGAATTGGACATCGTATAAATCGAAACTTCCTTGTCTTTATCTTCGGCAGCCACATCAAAGTATCCGCTTCGCCAGTCTCTCACATATGTACTATCCGGCGCTTTCACCTCTGCGATTGAATAATGTCCCAGCGGAATATCTGTCACCGCAATTTTGCCATCTGCATCTGTGTAAACTGTCGGAAGCTTTTTAAACTTATCCGGCACATTGCCAAGTATCTCCGTACCCGTCTTATCTTTTGTATTGAAATACTTTTCGTCTTTGGTTAAGTCAATCGGCTCCCATTTCGTCGTATCATCTCTGTTTGCCTGCCATTCTTCTTCCGTTCCGGTAAACCTGAATACTGTAAAGCCTGCGCCCGCAAGAAGTTCCTTATCATTGCCATCCTGCTTTATCACAGTAAGCTTTGCCGTTACCGGTTCATTTGTAATCGCAGCGCCATTATTTAAAAGATAATGGTAAGTTTCATCAATACCATCTTGTGTGCCGTCTTTATTTTCCGGAAGCTTCTCCTCTAATGTAAATTCGTATGACGGCGGATTTTCAGGAAGCACATAGCCCGGTGCGGCTTTTTCTTCTTTCAAAATATACGAACCGGCATCAAGACCATGGATGCAAAGCTCGCCCTTGCTGTTCGTTTTAAGCGCCGCATTGCCGCCGTCTTTCTGCCAGTAAACCTCATGGCCATTCAGCGACTTCTTCTCAAATCCAGTCACTTTCGTGCCGTCGCCCTTATAAAGCGCAAATTCTGCACCCTCGACCGGATTTTGACTGTATGCATCAATTTTCTGCAGCTTCACGGAACGCGAAACATTACCTACCATTACAAAATTGACCTTGTTCATATCAACTGTAATTTTGATTGGCTTCGAGTCAAGATAGTAGCCTTTCGGTGCTTCTGTTTCAACAATATAATGCGGATGCAGGGCTGAAAGTCTGTCTAAAATCAATTTTCCGCTGCCATCGACCTGTAATTCCTGAACTTCGCCCGGCTGGAAACCACCTTCCTGTACCCCTGTATGTGCATACATATATGCATTTCCGTTTGGACTTGAATCCTTATCTAAAAAGTGCGCCAAATGATCGTCATCTTTTACAAATGTGCCATCATCTGCAGCGCAGTAAACTTTAAATTTTGCGCCTGTAAGTCCTGCCTTATTTTTTTCAACATTTTTAATATCAGATTCTGCATTGCCTGTATTATAATGCTGATCTGCTTTTTGAAGGACAACAGAACCCAGACCGAAGTCACCGACAATACTCTGTGAAAACGTTACTTTAATATTATCTTCCGTATTATACTGGCTATCTTCAAATTTCACCGAAGCTGTATTTTTGTACATATTTGCCGACGGATTTCTTGTTGTTGTCCTGCACTTTACTGTAAAACCATAAATCCGTCCATCCTTGTAAAAGTCCTTTGCCTTTTCATACTGTTCGATTAATTTCTTCCAGCTGTCTATATACGAATTTCTGTTTTCCAAATATATTTTTTGATCTTTTTGTATATTTTCATAAGACTTTAAGAAATCCTGATATTCCTTCCTATTCTCAAGCTTATGCTCATCTTTATCCACCGGAATATCTAAAAACGGTTTAAGCAAATTCGTATCCGGCAGCGGAACAATCAAATTTCCGCCGTTATCCTCTAAAGGCTTAAGATAACCAACTTTATCATTTGTGCTCCATGCATTATAATTTGCCCGCCACGCTTCAAGATCTTTGAGCAATTGATCATGTTTATCCTTATTTGCCGGCAATTCGATTGCCTGCTTCAAAATCTCAACAACTCTCTGATGCCTGTCGTTCATCGCTTTAATCGGCGAATCCGTACCATTTCCAATAGCATTCATCTTATTTGTAAAGTTATTAATCTGATTTTGAATACCTTTTGTCGGATTTGCGCCGGTCCATTCGCCGCTGCCTTTAGCCATATCCCATGTGATACCCTGACTTTTGTCTGTACCGCCAAGCTTTCCAATATTAATCAGAAGTGTCTGCTGACGTGTATGAGGATCTGTCGTCACCGTCCACGTCATCGGCTGATTTTTAACTTTCTCCCGGACAGCTTCGATCTGCTCAGGTGTCGTCGCCTGACTTCCGTCAATCTCAGTAAATGAATCACCGGTGATATAGGCATTGATTTCGCCCGGTCCGTCATAATTGCCATTACCGACGCTGCCATTGACTATACGGTCTGTACCCGGAACAATTACCGGAAGCTCTATGTGAAAAGGTGCCCCATTTTGAAAACGCGGCTCATTTGGAGAATGAAATTCCAGATTGCTGTCCGGCGTATCCTCAATAAGGCAGTAGCCGGATGTCGGATTCAATGCCATTCCTTTTAAATATTCCTCACCTTTTTTCTGAAGGTAATTTAAAAATACAACACGCCAGTCAATCTGAGGCTCTGTGCCGGGCTCGCCTGAGCTGTTCCATTTTTCGCCTTTTCCAAAAGGATATGTTTTGTTCGTAAGTTCCGGCGGTTTTTGCGGCTCCCATCCGGTGCCCGGAGGAATTACCGGGATTTCCGGCGGTTTCGGACGTTCGATGACCGTCAAATCACCGGTGCTTTGTCCGACTTCAATTGTTCCGCCATCCAATGTCGAATCAAACTGTCCCGAACCTTTCAGCATCGCAAATACGCTGTCCGGTCTGAAAAGCTGGATATAATGGTTAAAGACAACTTTATACTTACATTCTCCTGATGTCTTGTCATAGGTCATTGTCCAGTCTCCGACTTTAATGCCGTTAATCACAAGCGATGCTTTCATATCTTTATACAGATTAAGTCCCGGAACTTTAAATAATGTCCGTTCAAACCAGCTGCCTTCCTTATATGGCGAATCACCTTCTTTAACGACCGGATTCCAATTGACCTCGTAGGAAAAGTTGTCTCCCTTCATGACTTCTACATTGCCGCCCTTATACTCGACGCCGTTAATAAAAATCCTCGTCGTCAGATTCAGGTTTTCTTCCGGTATCTTATCGCCTTCTGCCAGTGCAAGCGCCACCGCATCTGCCGTTGATACCGTCTGAAACTCAGCAAGTTCAGAAACTGTCATATCTTCGATTGGTTTTCCATAAATGTCGCTGATAACTTCTCCATCAGCCAGTGACTGGACATCCATCAGCCTGTCAGAATTTAAAAGCCACTCCGGCGGCTGAGGCCACACTGCCAGTTCTTCTTTTGTTTCATCTTCTGCCGCAGTTTCTGACTGACTTTCGGCCTGAGATTCATCTTCAGTCTGAGATTCACCTTCGGCCTGCGGTTCACTTCCGGTCTGTGTCTCATCTTCAGTCTGTACCGCAGTTTCTGACTCTTGTCCCGTCTGAGCTAAAGCTTCAGTCTCACTTTCAGTCTGCGCCGCACTTTCTGTCTGTGTGACGTTTTCTGTCTGCGTCTCACTTTCTGTCTGTGCGATATTCCCTGCCTGTGCCTCACTTTCTGTCTGTGGCTCAGGTATCGTCAATATGTGACTTTCTTCAAGTGGTTCATCTGTATCTTCCACATATAAATTATATGGTTCCCGATTTAAACCGGTGGCTTCGGAAGCATAAACCGGTGTTGATGTCAAAAGTACGATTGCGGCAAGCATGCCGCTGATGAACCTTTTCCTCTTTTTGTCCATTTCAACCTCCTATTTAGACGTTTTTTACGTTTTGATTATATATTATTTGTGCATTTTGTGCAATATGCTTTTAAAAATGTATATTTTTTAGTTTTTTTCGTATGCATTTTGCGATAAACCGAGTTGTCTAATCATAAAAGTGTATATTTTGTTATAAATTTTATGCCACGAATTTTTTTATCCGGACAAATGTCCTATTTACACATGATGCACATCTGCCCGTCGGAGCTTTTTTATGACATAGGAAGCAATTTCCTATGTCATAAAAAAAGAGCCTGCAGACAATTTTATCGCCTGCAAGCTCTGATCTGATTCCGTTTTATTTACATATTGTTTTGATTTCCGGCCATCTGTTCTTCCTGACGTTTAATCATTCTTCTGACCATCTCACCGCCGACCGAACCATTCTGATAAGATGTAAGGTCGCCGTTGTAGCCCTGCTTTAACGGTACGCCGATTTCTGATGCAACCTCATATTTAAAACGGTCGAGTGCTGCCTTTGCCTGTGGAACTTCCGGTGTGTTTGAAGAACTGTTATTTGTACTCATAACTATAACCTCCGTCTGTGTTTTGTTTTTTGTTACACTCATAGTATGACCTTTAACAAAAACAATACGCTGGCAATGTGTACAAAATGAGACATTTTTTTACAACACAAGTGTTTCTAATGTGCGCCGCATATACCTGTCAATGGCGGCAGAAAGTACACTGCCGTCTGTATTTTTCCCAAAAAGCACTTCATCCGGTGTTTCCTTTGCCGCATCTGCCGCTGCTTTCAGCAAATCCAAATCATTAAACAAATCGCCGATTTTAAATTCCATCAGCCCGCTTTGTTTTAAGCCGAACAAGTCACCCGGACCGCGAAGTCTTAAATCCTCACCGGCAATAAAAAAACCGTCATTGGATTTGACAAGCACTTCAAGCCGCTCTGACGCATTGCCTTTATCCGATGTATTTATAAAAATACAGTAAGACTGGGCGTCGCCACGGCCGACACGTCCCCTGAGCTGATGAAGCTGGGCAAGGCCGAAGCGCTGGGCATCCTCAATCATCATCACTGTCGCATTCGGCACATTGACGCCGACCTCCACAACCGTTGTCGACACAAGCACCTGTATTTCATTTTTGGCAAACCGCTCCATAATTTCATTTTTTTCTTTCGGCTTTTGCTTTCCGTGAAGATAGCACACCTCAATATCCGATGGCAGCGCGCGTCTGAGTTTTTCCGTATAGTCGATCACATTTTCAGCCTCAAGCATTTCACTCTCCTCAACCATCGGACATATGACATAAGCCTGATGTCCAAGACGCACCTGCTGCTCAATAAAATGCCATGCCGTCGGACGGTAGCCTGTCCCTACGGCACAGTTTTTAATCGGCAGGCGTCTTGCAGGAAGCTCGTCAATGACGGATATATCCAGATCGCCGTATAAAATAACAGCCAGTGTCCGCGGAATCGGCGTTGCACTCATGACGAGCACATGAGGCGAACCGCCCTTTGAAGACAAAACCTCACGCTGCCGAACGCCGAAACGATGCTGTTCATCTGTAATAACAAGGGCAAGCTTATCATAAACAACCTTTTCCTGTATAAGCGCATGTGTTCCTATAATAATATCAGCCTCATGCGCTTCAATCTGTGCATAGGCGATCCGCTTTTCCTTTGCCGTCATTGAGCCTGTCAGCAACACAATCTGCGGTGTCTTCCCATTGCTTAAAATCACATTTTTAAAATCCTTTTTAAAGCTTTCGTAATGCTGCTTTGCAAGCACCTCTGTCGGCGCCATAAGACAGCCCTGAAAACCGCAGTCGGCCGCCGCCAGCAGCGCCAGCTGGGCAATGACTGTCTTTCCCGAGCCGACGTCGCCCTGCACAAGCCGGTTCATCACCTTGTCCGAGAGCAAATCTGTCTGAATTTCCTGCCATGTTTTCATTTGGGCGCCAGTCAGCGGAAAGGCAAGCCCTGCTCTAAAACTGCGGCAAACAGAAAGCTCCGTGCCGCTGCTGCCGATTTTATATATATTTTCAGCCGCCTCATGGTTTTCCTTTAAAAGCCTTATGGCAAGGGCAAACAGATAAAATTCGTCAAAGGCAAGCCGTTCTCTCGCCTTAAGCATACATTCTTTATTTTCCGGAAAATGAATCTGACTGACGGCAAAATTATATTCTGCCAAATGATACCGCCGCCGTATACTCTCGTTCAAAAATTCTTTTGATAAATCAAGCTGCTCCAACACTTGACGGATAAGCTTAATCAGCAGATGATTTGTCACGCCCTGCGTCAGCGGATAAACAGGCTGCATAAAATCAAGCTTTTTTTCATATTCCTCTGCCGTCATAACTTCAGGCTGTTCTATATAAAAGCTGCCGCTTTTTTTAGTAACCATACCGCGGAATACATATTTTTCACCAACCATCAGACTATTTCTTAAATAAGCCATATTATACCACTTTAAAGTCAGTGACGGATTTTCACCAAATTTTAAAGTCACAAACTGCATCCGCCGCGTGCTCACTAAATCCGGTTTTTTGGCAAGCACAAAACTGACGGCCTGCTTCTTTCCGACAATCAGATTTTTAACCGCTGCCGGCGGCTCATACGTATCATAATTTCTCGGATAATGCTCAATCAAATCACCGACAGTCACAATACCAAGCTTTTCAAGCAACTTTTCTGTCTTTTCCCCAACACCTTTAATATCCCTCACAAGACTGTCTCTATTCATGCCGCACCTCCTGTATCATAAAAGCGGCGTCAAAAGACGCCGCCCAATCGTATACTTTTATTCTACTGACATCATATAATAGTAAATCGGCTGGCCACCGTACTGAAGCTCAACCTCACAGTCACCGAATAATTCTTCGGCCGCTTCTGCCAGCGCCTGCGCCTGTTCCTCATTTGTATCTGCGCCGTAGTAAATACTGATAAGCTCAGAGTCATCATCGACAAGTGTCTTTAAAAGCTCAATGGCTGTCTCTGCCACATCCTCGCCAACCGCAAGAATACCGGCATCGCCGATACCCATAATATTGCCCTCTTTAATAACCTTATCGTCAATTTCTGTATCACGCACGGCATAAGTCAGCTGTCCTGATTTGACATTCCCCATCTCTGTCTTCATACGCTCAAGATTTTCTTCGCCGTTCTCACCCGGTACATAGCCGATCAATGCGGCAATTCCCTGAGGAATCGTCTTTGTCGGAACAACGATAATCTCTTTATCTTCTACAAGCAGCTTCGCCTGCTCAGCCGCAAGAATAATATTTTTATTATTCGGGAAAATATAAACGCGGTCCGCATTCACCTTGTCAATGGCATTCAGCATATCCTCCGTGCTCGGATTCATCGTCTGTCCACCCTCAATGATGTAATCGACGCCGAGTCCTTTAAAAATCTCCGAAAGACCGTCACCGGCCGCAACAGCAATAAAACCGTCATCCTTGCGCGGCTGCTGTGCTTTTTCTTCCTCAAGCTGGCGTGCCGCTGCCTTCTCAGCATCTTTAACGACCTTTTCATGATGCTCCTCACGCATATTGTCAATCTTCATACTTGTAAGCGATCCATAGGAAAGACCTTTCTGAATAGCAAGTCCCGGATCATTTGTGTGAACATGGACTTTGACGATATCCTCAAGCCATACGCACACGATAGAATCACCGATGGAAGCCAAAAATTGCTTAAATTCATGCTCTGTATGTTCATCAAACGGCTTTTCAAGCATCACAATAAATTCTGTACAATAACCGAATTTAATATCTGCCGTGTCAATATCTTCCGCCGGCACAGCTGCTGCGGCACCTTTTTTCGAAACTTCAATTGTCACACTTTCTTTGCCGAGGAAACAATCCACAGCGCCTTTTAATATTTCCATAAGGCCCTGTCCGCCTGAGTCAACGACACCCGCCTGCTTTAAGACAGGAAGCAGCTCCGGCGTCTGTCCGAGCACATAATCGCCGTGACTTATCACCCTTTCCATCGCCTCTGTCAGGCTGTCTGTCTCCATCACAACCTCAGCCATCTTATCAGCCATGCCCTTTGCAACTGTCAGAATTGTGCCTTCCTTCGGCTTCATCACGGCCTTGTAGGCTGTCTCTGTCGCTTTGTGCATCGCTGCCGCAAGCGTCTCTAAATCAATAACGTCTGTCTCCTTGATTTCTTTTGTAAAGCCTCGAAACAGCTGAGATAAAATAACACCCGAATTACCTCTGGCGCCTCTTAGAGCGCCCATGGAAATCGCTTTCGCCAGATTTTCCATCGTCGGCGTCTCAATCTGTCCGACCTCCTTTGCCGCCGCCATAATCGTCAGCGACATATTCGTACCCGTATCTCCATCGGGTACCGGAAAAACATTCAGTTCGTTAATCCATTCTTTTTTTGCTTCTATTCTTCCTGCACCTGCTAAAAACATCTTCTGCAGCATCACCGCATCTATTGTATTCATAGCCACGCCGGTTCCTCCTTAAAATGTATACTAATCAATGACGCGGACGCCCTCAACGAAGACGTTGACCGCACCGACCTTCATGCCGGTAAACTTTTCTACCTTATACTTCACTGTAGACATGAGATTGTCTGCAACTGTCGCAATACTCACACCGTAAGAGACAATGACATGAAAATCAAAATATAATTCATTATCTTCCACAAAAACATCAATGCCCTTGGCAAGATTTTCACGCTTTAAAAGCTTTGCCCAGCCATCCTTCATACTGACAACGGCCATACCTACAATGCCGAAGCAGTCAACGGCCGCAAGACCTGCATATTTCGCAATCACATCTGTGTCTATCGTAATATTTCCGGTATCTGTCGTAAACTGACCTTTCACTTACTCCTACCTCCATCTCTCATATTGCGGTAAAATTCTCCGGCTGCACCTGTATCAAAGCACAACACGGCTCATTCTATAGTGTATTATAACCGCTTTCAGCCAAAAAGAAAATGCTTATTTTACATTTTTCTATTTTTTTTATATAATTCAAAAACAATACTTGCTTTTTAGCGGACTATCTGTTAAAATGAAGAAGTTGTAAGCCGCATGGCTTAAGTAGTAGATTCAAGGAGGTGCTTGAAATGGCTAAATGCGCAGTTTGTGATAAAGGAGCTCACTTCGGTATTAAAGTGTCTCACTCACATAGAAGAAACAATAAAATGTGGAAATCCAACATCAAAAAAGTTAAAGTAAACGTGAACGGTGCTTCTAAGAAGATGTATGTTTGTACTTCTTGCTTAAAATCCGGTTTAGTTGAAAGAGCGTAATATTGGGATAAAAAAGACAGCCTGCGGCTGTCTTTTTTATCCTACTATAACCTATAAGAAAGAAAAAGAGAGTGCACTAATGACACCCTCTTTTTTCTTATCCTGTCACATCATAAACCGGTGTCGGTCTTGACTTATCAAAAACAGCGTTGACATCAAACAGATCGCCAAGCCAGTCTTTGCCAGTCTGCATCTGCTGCCACATGCGCTGACCGTCGATATTTCTTCGTCCCTGACGCACATAATCACTGCCAATCTGCACCCAGTACTGACTGCCGTCCACATTACAAAAATATCTGAAACCGGCGTCGCGCAAATAACTATACTTCTGATTATCTGCCGTATACGGCTGCCAGTCGCCCACATCCTCACCGAAAGGATAAATAATGACATCCGTCTCACCGATAATCGGTTCAACATACTGTTCCCATTTATCCGTGTCTGTCTTAAACTTTTCCCATGATGTCTGCATCATATGGATATGTCCCCAGCTGTGGCTTGCAAATTCCCAGCCGTCAGCCTTTAGCGCCTCTGCGACCTTTTTTGCCTCATCAATATCTGCCTGAAGCGTCGGACTGTCTTTATAAACTTCCGGATCTGTTCTGTAGCCAAGCACGCCATTATACCCTGTCAGAGCCAAAATACCTTTAGCACCGCGGTACGAAAAGTCAGGATGCTGTTCAATAAACGCATCAACAATCGGCACCATGTCATAAGCGCCGTAAGAAAGCGTGCCGTCATCATTTTTATATTCGCACGTCACCTTTCCGTCCTCGCCAACAACAAGCTTTGTAGCAAAACCGGTATCTTCCATGTATTCATAGTAACAAACATCATCCTGTGACAAAACAAATGGTATTTTGCCCGGCGGCAGCATAATATCACCGGCCTCATATGTCACCTCACCATTCGCACCGGGCACTTCTTTGACTAAATCATGAATGCTGACAAGAACAAAGCCTTTATCATACATTGACTGGAGAATCTTGTTAAATTCGTCCACCGTCGTCATAACCATGTTGTAACCACTGGCACTGTCGCTTTTAAAAGCCTTATCTGTATCATAAATCAGCGAATGGAAAAAGATATGTGTCACCTTTGTCATATCCTCCCATCGGACAGTTTTTGCCTTTAAAGCTTCATATTCTGTAATCTTCTTTGTAAGCTCTGCGTCTGCGCTGTAATTTTCAATTTCCTTAATTTTAGCGCATGCACCGTCATAATCATAGCCTGCTGCCAGCCGCTCTGCCTGTGCGACAGTCTGATTTTTAATTTCTTCAGCCGAAAGCGTCTCCGGAACTGATTGGGCGGCTAAGCCGCTGTCAGAACCCGGCTTTTGAATACCGAATTTAAAAATGCTTCCTGTAATAATAAGAATCACCGTCACCAGTAATATAGCTGCGGCTGTCATATAATTTCTGTTTTGTATTTTTCTAGGATTCTTCATTCGTATACCCCCAAAAAGAAAATATGACTCCCCCTGTTTGAGCTATGCTTCACAAATATAAGTAAATTCATCATTGGCAAGACGAACCTTGACGCCGTTCATTAAAAGATAGTTTTTGCCCGGCTCAAGACGCTCGTCATTTAAGTAAGTGGCATTTGTCGAATAATTATCACAAATATAATATGTATTATCTACGTTATGAATAATTGCATGCATACGGCTCACTGCCGGATTATCACTGAGCATATAATCTGCTCCCGGAATTTTTCCAAGCTTAAATTCATCCTTATCAATCGTAATAATTTCCTGATTCTTTGAGCGCACAAGATACGGATATTTCTTTTGTTCAACCGGCACTTCACGGATGGCTATCTTCTCATCGTCCGCCTGTACCGGCGCCTCTGGCATCTCCCCGGCCTTTTCTTCCGTCTTTTCTTCCTCCGGCTCTGTAATTTCAAACGAAATATCAGGAATTGCTTCCTCAGCTTTAGCCTCATGCTCATCAAGCATATCAATGCCGGAAATTGAAAGATCATCCACATTCATCTTTTCTTCCTCTTTTTGAGGCAGCTGTACATCCGGCATAGCCTCCTGCACCGGCTCTTTGACTGCAAAAGCCTCTGCCTCCTCGTCCGCAGCCGTGACCGCAGCCACTTCTGCCGCTGCCGCCTTTGCCATCGCAACAGCCCCGTGTGCTGTCATACGGCTTAAATTTTTCTGACTGTCCCTAATATCTGCAAGCACAGCCGGAAGCGCGTCAATATCAAGCACTTTATTTTTATTAATATATGTAATCAGCCGTCCGACATAATCCAGATTTTCCATCTCGTCGTAAACGGCATTGGCGAGTATCTCTTTAATAAAAGCTTTCAGCGGTCTGTACATCAATCCGTGGTCTGTCGCCGGCACATAAATAAATGTAATCTCCTGCGTATCCTTATCTACAAGAACCAAATCCGCATCATACATCATATACTGAGGATTGATGCCGCTCTCTATAAAACAAAGTTCCGCATCAATTAAGCGCTCGATCAGATAAAACAGCTTTTTCTGGTTCATTCCTAAAGCCATATACTTTCTGAGCGACATCTTATTTGTAATATTATAGTAAAAAACCTCATTATCAAACTTTCCCTCAGCAAAAAGGTTCTTATCCTTTTTCAAAATACGATACGCCTTTTTATCAAAGTCTGAGCCCTCATACAGTTCAAACATTAATGTTGTTTTAAAAGGCTTTTCAGTTACATTAAATTCTTTAATATTCATTGTGAATTCTCCTCTTGTCCGTTGTTTATTCTGCATTAAACAGGTTATAGCCCAAAATCACACAAAAAATGATGATACATATGCTCAAAAGGCTTGCCCGCATAAACAGCATCGCCGTCATTCCGGCGGCAAACCAAAAAAGTGTGTACCCGCATACCCGTTTCACACTCCGGCCCCCGTTTTGCTGTCTTTATATAGCTTATGCTGTTTAGTAAAAACATTGCCTGTCTTATATTATTTTTCCATACCCTCTACAACGCTGTCTACAACTTCTTTTGTATCATCATCTGTGTCCTTGCCTTTAAACTTTGCAACAACATCGGGCACCATATCAATCAGCTTTGATACAACATCCTGAGAACGGCTGACCGGCACCATCTTAATACCGTCATCAGAAATCACAAGAACTGCCGCCGGACTCATCTTTCCTCCAAGTCCGCCTGCCGCGCTGCCTTTTTCCGCCTTATCCCATGCACCGGCGCCGACACCAAATGAAACGTCAATTAAAGGCACAATAATCTTATCCTTAATATGCACAACATCACCGACAACCGTTTTTGAAGACATAAACTTATCCATCCCGTCAAACATGGATGCCACCGTTGTACTTAATCTATTCTCTGCCATAATCTTCCTCCTTTACAGCTTTAAGCTCTGACAAAATTCTTCTTAAATCTTTATTTAATACTATTTTAATGCTTGTCGCCGCCAATGTAAATGCCCTAATTCGTCCGGACAAAAAAAGCTTTGTTTCAAACACTTCTTTCTCAAAATCCGGGGCAATCTTTAACGATTTTGCATACATCGGATAGAAAACAGCGATCCGTCCAAGCATCCGTCCTGTCTTTTCCGGATCATCCATACCAAAATGAATCCACCCTTCTATTTTCCGCGGCAAAATATGCCGTATAAGTTGAAGCACAGACCGTTTTAAAAAGACAAAAGCCGGGCGGTTTCTATCGGAAAACAAAATATCCATCACTTTGTCCTTTTTCCTGCAAATCGCCGCCACTTTCTCAAAAATTCCCTTAAAAAACGTAAAAATCTTTGTTTTCAGGCCTGCTGCCTTTGCCACAAACGCATTCAGCCGTTCAGAAAAAGGTCTTCTTTTTTTAGTATGTTCAACTATTTTTTCTTCATTCTTTTTTTCTTTTTTTTCACCGCCGGACACAGCTTTTTTATCGCAGGCTTCTTCCTTATCCGGCTTTTCCTCCAAATCGGCATTTCCTGACGGCAGCTCTTTTTCCGACAGACGCTCTTTTTCCGACGGCAGCTCTTTTTCTGACGCTTCCTGCTCTGTGCTTGACATCGCTTTTTGCGTTCTGCTCTTTTTAGAATCAGCTTCTTCCTTATCCGGCTTTTTTTTCTCATCCTTTTTAGGCTTTGCCGTATCAATAATCGGAATGCCAAACAGGCGCACGCGGAAGCTTCCTTTATTTTCCCCGGCATCACCATCATAAGCGCCCAAAACACTTACCGCACGGCCAAGCCATGTAACCTGTCCAAAGGCCTTTATTTTTTTATCAATGTAACTGCCTCTGACTTTGTATCTGACCGGCACAAAAAGTACAAGCAGAATAAAGAGCAAAGCAAGGCCGAGCAGACATAAAAGGCCGATACCGATAATTTTTAAAATAAGCAAAATAATATGTAACATCTGATCTTCCCCTTAATGTCTGCTGAAATAACCGGTGACATCAAAACCGCCGGTTTCTTTATAAACATCATAAATTATTGTGCCGGCAAGCTTCATCGCCTCATTTTTAGTTCCCGCAATGCCAATGACTGTTCTCGGCTTTCTTCTCAGAAACTTTAACTTAAGCTGCTCTCCCGGAATAATATCCATAAGATTTTCAGAATTGTCCGGCAGTGTGATACAGTAATAGCCAACTGCAAATTTTTTATATTTAAGTTCATATGTTACTGTGCGCTTTAAGTCTCCCAGCGATTCACCCCAGTATGCATTTTTGTGAAGCTTCATATACATCCCCTCACTCTGAATCATCATCCTCCATCATCTCCCGGATCAGCGCCACAGATGCGGCTTTTTCAGACTTATCGGCACAGGAGGAAAGGCTTGTCACAACATAGTCGGTAAACTCATCTATATTATCAAAAACTACCGGAAGTTCACCGAGAAGCTGTGCCATCTGAGCCCGCTTAACCATTCTGTCTGTTCCCGAAAGCAGTGTCTCATAATGATTTTGAAGCTGGATTGTCTTTGCATCAATCCATGCTGCATCAACTGAAAAATAAGGCTGTCTCTTTTTTGTCTGGTTCAGCGCGCCCTCATTAAATATGCTACAGCAGCTATACAGGCTGTTATACATACCATTTAAAGCGAGTCCGTCAATTTGTACTGGATAAAGTGTCACAATTTCATAAAATGCATTTTCTAAAAGCATATGCTCGCCTGTAAGCTTTTCCTGCTTCTTAGTAAGCTCTGTCAATAGCCCGACAATATCTTCGTCCGGCGTCAGAAAACTTCCCTTTGCTTCCGACTTTAAAAATTCTTTAATAACAAGCTTTGCTTTCTTTGTGTCCGGAAGCTCTGCCAGCACATAATTTTGCGTCAGCAGGTAAATAAACAGCGGATTAATCAGTTCGGCAAGATAAAGTCTTGGCATAAGCGCGTCCGTAATAACATCCGCCGTTTCAGAAAATGTTGCCATCGCCTTTTTACAGCCGTCTTCATCAACGGCTTTTAAATCCACCGCTTCAAAAGTCTGCGCTGCCGCATAAAGCGTTTCCTTATTTGGATTTAATATGTCTGTTGTCAGCGGATGCACAACATTCGTCAAATATTCAAAAAACCGCTCTGCCATATCATTCCGCACACCTATATAGCAGGCACAGCCCTTCTTTACCATATCCATAAAACGCATCATCGTCATCCGCACCGGAAGCTCGCCCATCACCATCTGGATGCACTCATTAGAAATGACAGCATCACCCATATCAACAAACTCCCGCACCTCAGCCGCGAAGGCTTCTTCATCTACAGGCGCCGCGTTTTTAAAACTGTATTCAATACGGTTAAAAATATGCTCATAAACTTGAAAAAAATAAGTATATGCCTGCATATCGTGAATTTCCTCAATCACCTGCTTCCTGATGGAATCTATTGTATTGACAAGCATTTCCATGTCTGCATTCCCGTCTAAAAATACAGCCTGCAAAACAGCGGTGATTTCATCAAGCTTCTCCTTACATACCGCGTCGCTGCTCTCCCTGATTTCATCATAAAATTGTGTCACATTCATTGCAAGCTGATAAGCAGCGATCCTATTGTATGAACCTGCAAGCATATTGCCGTAAAGCGACAGATTCTGTTCAAGATTATTGCCTTTTTTTAGTGATTTAATCAAATTGTTAATATCCAACTTAAAAATACCGTGCCTTTCTTAAAAGTTTCCTGTATATGGCAACAGACAGCCTGTATTTGCTGTCTGATGTCCTCTCATTTACTGTACATGGGTATGTGTAAATAAATGTTCATTACAATATTCATAATTACCGTTGCATTTTGAGCAATAGCGGAATTCTAACGTATCATCATCAAGCTCTGTCCGTCCGCAGACTGCACACCTGTGTCTCGGTACAATCTTTTTGCTTCCGGCATGTCCCGACGGCGCGCCGCCATAGGAAGGTCCCGTATATGCCGGCCCATTCTGTGATGCTCTGTTTTGTTCACCTTTGCGCATATTCCGCTCAAACTGATGACGGCGTATATACTGATACGGTGAATGTCTGTCCCTCATAAATGCAAAGAAATAGAAAATAAAGTTAATCATCGCAAGCACAATGGCAATACATACCGCATAATTGTCTCTCATAAGCGATGATACGAACTCGTACACAAGCATCAGTCCGTAAGCATAGCCAAGCCACTTCATCTTTATCGGGATAATGAAAAAAAGAAGCATCTGCATATCCGGAATAATTGTGGCAAAAGCAAGAAACAGTGACATATTAATATAAAATGTATCTAAAAGATAAACATTTCCTGTCACAAGATAAATAATAATCGCGCCTAAAACTGTACCGAACACGCCTGTGAAATAGTACAGGTTAAAGCGGAATGCGCCCCACACCTTTTCAAGCGTGCTTCCCAAAAAGTAGTAAAGGTACAATGTAAATATAAAGAAAATAGGATCTGTACTCGGCGATACAAGTAAAAATGTAAAAATACGCCATATCTGTCCCCTAAGAATTGCACTGGCATCAAGCGCAAAATAATAGTAATAAACCTCAGGCGCTGTCCAGTGAAGTATAAGCCCTAACACATAAAGGACAATAATATAGCGCATAAGATTCGGAATCGCAAAACGTCCAATCTTCCTTTCCAGTTTATCAATCCATCTGCCCAATTCGTCACCTCATTTTATTTGTATAGTTATATCCGCATGCCGGCCAAAGGCACACCGATACTTTTGCAGGTCTTAAAGTTCCCCACATACCGTCATCTCCGGCCGCCGAGCTTAAAGCCATCCGCCGGCATATGCGGCATCAGAACTTTAAGACCTTGTATCATTACATTATATTAAAGCCTTTGTTTCTTGTCAATGTTTCCGCACAAGTTTCACCTTAAGTTACTTTGACACCGCTGCTTCAGGCAGACAGACGCGCGTGCCTTCCTGCAGCAGCGGCGGTTTAAATTGTGCATTACACGCCTCAAATGCCTCAAGGCTCACGTTATGCGCTTTTAAAAATTCCGACAGCTTCTGCGTTCTCTCAAGCACAATATAGCGTTTGTCAGGAAGCATACCGGCACGTATCGGAATACATATTTTCTCCCCAACCTTAAGATTATAAATATCGGCATCGGGATTGGCGTCAAAAATATCCGAAAGCGGCACATCGTACATTTTTCCGAGACGGTAAAGTGTATCGCCGGCAGTGATTGTATGCACAATTCCGCGGCAGGCCATACCGCTCTGCATGACAAGATAGTCCTGATAATAGTTCATAAAATACTCCTTCGTTTTCTTTATTCGCTATTATATTCACCCGGCAATTCAAATGTGAAACTACATATTTATTTTATATATGCATTTATAAAAATT